>Ga0255345_1001344_pt1 | contig 35916 bp, 30 predicted proteins | sample wastewater_treat_6_FD_192415 | JGI IMG/M metagenome (GOLD analysis project Ga0255345, IMG submission 192415) | Wastewater microbial communities from Lulu Island WWTP, Vancouver, Canada - plant20 | ecosystem: Engineered > WWTP > Wastewater > Unclassified | place: Canada: Vancouver, British...
CGCAAACGTCTGCATTCCTCTCTCGGATACAGACCACCGGTGGAATTTGAAGAACTGTTTTATCAAAACCATAAACCCTGGCCGACTGCCCTAACCCAATCTGTCTAACCACAAGGGTGCAGTCCATTCCCTTTACATACTCCTTATTCCTGCCCGTCATTATGAGCCCTTGAAACATCGGTACAGTTTTGATACTATCCGCGGCACAAATTTGTTCCTTCATATTCAACCGGAAAGGACTTCTTGATGAATTTTTCTAAGCGTATTTTTTGCGGTGAATTGTCTTTTGGGCATATCGGTAAAACCGTGCAGCTTTGCGGCTGGGTGGATGCCTACCGCGACCACGGCGGCCTGCTGTTTATTCACCTGCGCGACCGCAGCGGCATTGTGCAGATTGTTTTCAGCCCGGAAACTTCTTCAGATAATATCTGCAAAATGGCGGCGACACTGCGCACCGAATACTGCATTGCCGTAACAGGCGAGGTCAAAAAAAGAATAGAGGGAACGCAAAACCCCAATATCGAAACAGGCGCGCTGGAAGTATTTGTCCGCGAGCTTTCGGTTTTAAGCGAATCAGAAGCTTTGCCGTTTCCAATTTCCGACAAAGCCATGGTGGCGGGCGCGGAGAATGCTTCTGTAGAAAACGTTTCGGAAGATTTGCGCCTGCAGTACCGCTATCTGGATATCCGCAGACCGGCTATGCAGGAAAATCTATTCCTCAGGCACAAAATTTTTCAGTGCGTGCGGGAATTTTTGGACAAGCGCGGTTTTGTGGAAGTGGAAACGCCCATGCTCACCGCGAGCACGCCCGAAGGCGCGCGTGATTATCTGGTGCCCAGCCGCGTGCATCCGGGAAATTTTTACGCCCTGCCCCAATCGCCCCAGCTTTTCAAACAGCTTCTGATGATCGGCGGCCTGGAGCGATATTTTCAGCTGGCGCGCTGTTTCCGCGATGAAGATCTGCGCCCCAACCGTCAACCGGAATTCACGCAACTCGATATCGAAGCTTCTTTTATCGACGAAGAATTTTTGTATGAGTTAATTGAAGAACTGGCGGTGAAAATGTTTGCCGTGGCGGGCATTGAATTGCCCCGCCCTTTCCCGCGTATGACCTACGCTGAGGCAATGGATTCAACAGGTTCCGACAGGCCGGATCTGCGCTTTGGGCTTAAGTTTGTGGATGTGACGGATGTTTTCGGCAATACCAATTATTCTATTTTCAAGCAGATTCTGCAGCGCGGCGGCTGTATCAAAGGAATTAACATCAAGCAGCAATCCGCGAAATTAAGCAAAAACGTTTTGCAAAACGAATACGCCAAGGAAATCGCGCCTTCTTTCGGCGCCAAGGGCATGACCTGGATGCGCGCCGAAGGCGGCAAGCTGGAATCCAACATCGTCCAGTTTTTCTCCGCGGCGGAACTCAATGAATTAAAGAAACGCTTTGAAGTGCAGGACGACGACGTGTTGATTATGGTGGCTGACCCGTCCTACGCCGTTGTAACGCAGGCACTGGGGCAGTTGCGCCTGCATCTGGCGAATCGCCTGGGCTTAATTGACGAAAATATTTTTTATCCGGTCTGGGTTACACACTTTCCTCTTTTTGAATCCACGGACGAAGGCGGCGTCACATCGAGCCATCATCCTTTTACCGCGCCGGAACGCGTGGACTTCGACCCGAAAAACGTGGAAGAACTTCTTTCTCTGCGTTCACGCGCCTATGATCTGGTAATTAACGGCGAAGAACTGGGCGGCGGCAGTATCCGTATCAACAACCGCGAAGTCCAGCGCAAAATATTTGCCGCGCTGGGGCTTTCGGAAGAAGAGATGAAAGAAAAATTCGGCTTCTTCCTGCGCGCTTTTGACTTCGGCGCGCCGCCGCACGGGGGCCTAGCGCTGGGCATGGACCGCGCGGTTTCAATGATTCTGCGCACGCAATCCATCCGCGAAGTCATTGCCTTCCCTAAAAACCGTTCCGCCGGATGTCCTTTAACCGGCGCGCCCGCGGGCGTAAAAAAAGAACAACTGGCCGAACTGGGGCTTTTGAATCTGGGCGGTAAAGATGTTCTGCCCGGCGAAGCGCAAAAAGAAAATTTGCTCGATCGTGTTTCATGGGTATCGCGTATCGGCATCGCCAAGGAAGAGCGGCAGGTTATGGAAGAAGTTTTGCGTGAGGCGCAAAAGCTTGCCGCGAAAGTCAATAATCTTTCCCTTGATGACGAGCCGATACGTTCCGTAGTTACCGCGGCTGGTATTACGCGCCCCGGGCTTACGGCAAAAAAATCAGAGCTTGCCGAAAAAGGGCAACTGCTCAAAAGCGCGCCTGCGGTCAAGGGCAATTACTTCAAAGTCGCCAATATTCTGGAATAGGGGGAAGCATGGATTCAGTATTTTTCTATCGCAATACCGATAAAACCGTTTCCTCCAGCGGAGCTTTGCGGAAAATGAAAATCGCGCTACAGCCGAATATCTCCGTTGCTGGCTGGCCGACGGAAGCTGGTTCAAATGCTTTGGCCGGTTTCAAAGCGCTGGAAAACGCGACAGTGGCAGAGCGCGCGGTAAAAGAAAGCGCCCAGCTTGTCGGCTACACGCGCATGAGCGAATTTGGCTTCGGCCTCAAAGACAGCATGGCGGGTGCCGCGCTGAAAAAAAACGCGGCGGATGCCGAGCTGGTTTTGGATTTGGCGGGTGAGGCACGCCTGTCTGCCGCGCGCGCGGGTGTTTGCGGATTTAAACCAAGCTATGGCCTTGTTTCACGCTTCGGCCTGGCCGGTTTGATTCCTTCGATGGAAGCATATGGTATTTTATCGTCAGAAATAAAAAATATCCGAGATATTCTTCAGTCCGTCGCGGGGCCCGATGAGCGCGACTCTTCTCTTCCCGATGAAAAAACGCCGGAGCTAAAACCGGCAAAAATAAACCCGAAAAAAACAACGCTGGGCGTCATCAAAGAGATTTTAAAGGAAATGCCCGCCAAAGAGCGCGAAAGTTTTGAAGGGAAATTAAATGAATTTAAAAAAGCCGGTTTTACCATAAAAGAATTATCCTTCCCGGATTTTTCCCAATTTCTCGCGGTGCATAAAATTGTGGGCTCTGTGGAGGCATCATCGTGCGCTGGGCGCTACGATTCCGTGCGCTACGGAAAACGCGAGCCGGGCGCGAAAAACTGGAATGAAATGTATCTTTCCTCGCGCGGCGCGGCTTTCGGAACGCTTTTAAAAAGCTACTTAATTCAGGGCGCGTATTTTCAGTTTGAAGGTTATTCTGCCTACGAAAACGCCTGCCGCCTGCGCGCGCGCCTGGTCAACCAGATGAAAAGTCTGACAGGGCATTCTGATTTTATAATTCTGCCCGCTATCAATACTGCCGCCGCGGAAAATTCCGCGACGCTTGCCGAAACCTACGCGCAGTTTATTTACACGGCGTTTGCCAATGTCACCGGCCAGCCCGCGCTTTATCTGCCGGACAAAAAAGGGGAAGGCCTGCAACTGACGGCGGCAAGGCTGGCCGATGGGCGGCTTCTGGATATGGGAGAATATCTCATTAGCGGGGGAGGGAAATAATCATGGAATTTGAAGCGGTCATCGGCCTGGAAATTCATATCGAACTTAACTGCGCGACAAAACTTTTTTGCGACTGCCCCAATAATCCCGGCGACGAACCAAATATCAATACCTGCCCGGTTTGCCTGTGGTTCCCCGGAGCTTCACCGCGCCTCAGCCGCGCGGCACTGGAAAAAGCGGCGCTTCTTTGCCTGAGCTTAAACGCAGAGATTCAGTCCACGAGCGCCTTCGACCAGAAAGTTTATTACTATCCGGATCTGCCCAAAGGCTATCAGCTCTCCCAGGCACACTTGCCGCTTTCGCGCGGCGGGTGGATTGACATTACCGACGAAGACGGCTCGGTCAAAAGACTGCGCATTCATCATATCCACATGGAAGAAGACGTGGCCAAGCTGGTGCATGAGATGGAAGGACGTAAACCGGTAAGCCTGGTGGACTTCAACCGCGCCGGCGCCCCGCTGGTGGAAATTGTCTCGGAGCCGGATTTCCGCACGCCGCATCACGCGATGGAATTTCTCAAGGCGCTCCGCGCTCAGGTGCGCAACGTAGGTTCATCAGAATGCAGTATGGAAAACGGCACGATGCGCGCGGACGCCAACATTTCTATCCGCCCCAAAGGCACCAGCCAGATGAATACCAAAGTGGAAGTAAAAAACATGAACTCGGTGCGCCACGTGGGAGATGCCATCGCTTATGAAATCAGCCGTCAGAGCGCGGCGGTTCAGGCCGGTGAAAAAATTGTTCTGCACACCCGCCTGTGGGATCCGGAAAAGAAAGTCACCACGCCGATGCGCGCCAAATTTGAAGGCCCGTGCGTTCCCGACCCCTGTGTGCCGGTAATTAAATTGTCCGGGGCAGAGATTGAAGCCCTGCGCGCGCGCCTGCCGGAAATGCCCGCTGTCCGGGCGGAGCGTTTTGTAAAACAATACGGCCTTTCCGCGGAAGAAGCTTCGTATCTGAGTACCGACGCGGAAATGGCGGTTTATTTTGAAAACCTGATTAAGGAAGGAGTGGCGGCGCGCACGGCCATGCACTGGCTCACCACGCAGCTGATGCCCGCGGTTAAAGATAAACGTCAGGAACTGTGGCAGACATCCGTAACGCCCGCGCGTTTTGCCGCACTGCTGAAAATGCTGGCGAAAGACGAAATCAACGCCAACGCCGCGCGCGAGGTATTGACGCATTTGTTTGAAAGTGATGAATCGCCGGAGGCAATCGTCAGCGCTAAAGGATTCAAACAGGTATCGGATCGCGGCGAGATTGATTCTTTAATCGACAAGGTACTGGGCGATCAGCCGGGCGCGGTTGCCGATTTTAAAAACGGCCAGGCCAAAGCTTTGGGATTTTTAATCGGCCAGGCAATGCAGGCATCCGGGGGCAAAGCCAATCCAAAAGTAATCAGGGAAATTCTCACCAAAAAACTCGAGGCGCTTTGCAAAGCGTGACCAATTCACAATCAATGTAAAATTGGAAAGCCGGCCTTCTTCTATAAAAATATATCTATAAAGTCCGCGGCGGAAACCTGATTTTTGTTTTTGATTGTTCTTTTGCCCTCAAGATAATTGGTGACGGCGCATTTTTTATATTGCGTGCAGTTTCCTGATTTATCCGGCCTGAAACCGCGACAGACACGCAGTACATCGGGCGATACCTCGTCAATCAGCACGATTTTTCCTCTGCTGTATTTTAACCTGCCCAGTTCAAATTTTCCGTCGATAACGTGCAGTTTTTTTGATTTAAATTCTTTGGAAACAATATCCGCGATTTTTTTGACCAGTTTAACGCTATCCGCGATCTCCTTTTTGGTGAGCGCGCCCGCTTCCTGGAGCGCCTCAAACGTAATCAGAATATCGCTGTCGCCTTTTGTCCACGCCTCAACAACCTTATGCAGATTTTTACACGGCCTTACAAAAGGATATCTTCTCCAGAAACTTCCGGTCGCGTTGTTACGCCAGGTAAATTCTAAATTTGTCAGTGGTTCCGAGCCGGGAAATTGCGGCTTGGCCACCGGCATACCCAGCGGCACGGCCGGCTCCACGATCATTTCATTATCGCTGATAGTTTCAATGTAATGCGTGGGAACGCCTTTGGCTTTGAGCAGTTTAAAAAAATGGGTGGCAAAACGGCACGCTATCGCGCCTTTGCCGGGAATCTCGCCCACAACAATGTCATACCCCGGATCAAAAACCGGTTTGCCGTTTTCCATATAACCGGTCGCCCTATCGGTAAAAACAAAACGGTACTTCCCTTTGTACGCACCGCTGGTTATTTGAAAAACGTCTTTGGACTTGCCACTGTAAACAAGATTCTTCTCCATAATTTAATTTCTCCTTGAGGAACAATTTCTAAGAACATTAATCTCTGCTATCTAAAAAGTGTGCTAAGCGCTATTCTTATGGGAAAAGTGAAGATTGGTGCCGGAGGTCGGAGTCGAACCGACATGCTCGCGAGGAGCGGGGGATTTTGAGTCCCCTGCGTCTACCAGTTTCACCACTCCGGCACGGGGTGCGATTATATAAGCGGTCAGGATAAAGTCAAGCTAAAATCAAGTTGACAGTGTTTCATGCCTGTGTTAATTGGGCTGCACATTTTTTAAGCGGTCTTAAGGGGTTGTAGCTCAGCTGGGAGAGCGCCTGAATGGCATTCAGGAGGTCAGGGGTTCGATCCCCCTCAGCTCCACCAGAAAGTAAGGGAATCATCGCCGGTGATGATTCCCTTACTTTCTGGTGGGATATTCTAAACTTTGCGCGAAATTTCTTTGAGCAAAATTCAGAGGATTTTGTCGATTGACCCGCCCAGCGTTTCGCCCGCATTGCCAGCTTCGTGGGCGAGCCGATGATTTTTAGAAAAGAAAAAAGGTAAATGCCTTTGCCCCAGCCCTCCCGTGCGCGGGCATTTGAAATTAAACTCCCCAAAATTCTCTTTGCATTATCAAAATAATTTTGTATCATAATTATAGATAAGGATTACTCTATACATACATTCTATTATTTTGATACTACTATGCCAAGAGAGATTTCGCAAATAGGCAAAAACATAAAAAAGTTAAGGAAACAAAAGGGCTTGTCGCAAGACCGGCTTTCTAAATTGGCTGATATTTCCTATAACACGGTGATAAAACTGGAGTCAGGCGGAATAACCAACCCTTCAATTGACACGCTCCAAAAACTAGCCAAAGCCCTTAATGTTTCGCTTGATGATTTAGTCAATAAATAAAATTATGCAAAAAGAAGCCAAAGCCAGAGTTAAAATAAATGAGTTGCTTCAAAATGCCGGTTGGAGATTTTTTGATGACAAAATCGGAAAAGCAAACATTGTTTTGGAAAACAACGTCAAAATCACGAAGCAGGCCATAGACGAATTTGGCAACGATTTTGAAAAAACCAAAAAGGGATTTATTGATTTTTTATTGCTTGATGACAAAGGATTTCCGTTTGTAGTTTTAGAAGCAAAATCGGAAGACAAAGACCCACTTGATGGCAAAGAGCAAGCCCGCCGTTACGCCCAATCTCAAAACGCTCATTTTATCATACTTTCAAACGGCAATCTTCATTACTTTTGGGATTTGGAACGAGGCAATCCGGCAATTATCACCACTTTTCCGACTTTTAAATCCTTGAAGCATTTGGAAACTTTCAAACCGAGTTTTTCCACTCTTTCAGGAGAAAAGGTTGAGAGTGACTACATCGTCCAAACGCAAAATCCGAATTATCAAAAAGACCCTCGCTGGGCTGATGAAACGCAAAGGCCGGATTTTATCAAAGACCAAGATTTGAAATTTTTGCGACCCTACCAACTTGCTGCAATTCATGCTTTGCAAAATTCGGCGAAAAAAGGAAATGACCGCTATCTTTTTGAAATGGCGACTGGAACGGGGAAAACCCTTGTTTCCGCCGGCGTGATTAAACTTTTCTTGAAAACCGGCAACGCCAAAAGGATTTTATTTTTAGTTGACCGCTTGGAGCTGGAAGACCAAGCGTACAAAAATTTCAAAAAAATCCTGCATAATGATTTTACCAGCGTAATTTACAAAGAAAACCGCGATGACTGGCGAAAGGCAGAAATTGTAGTTTCCACCGTTCAAAGTTTGTCATTTGATAATAAATATAAAAAACTATTTTCGCCCACCGATTTTGATCTGATAATTTCCGATGAAGCCCACCGCTCAATCGGCGGAAATAGTCGCGCTGTTTTTGAGTATTTTGTCGGCTATAAATTAGGGCTTACCGCCACGCCGAAAGATTATCTCAAAAACATTGATCCGAAAAAAATCAGCGAGAAAGACCAGCGAGCGTGGGAACGCCGCCAACTTTTGGACACTTACACGACTTTTGGCTGTCCTTCCGGCGAGCCGACTTTCCGATACAGTTTGCTGGACGGAGTAAAAGACGGCTATCTTGTCAATCCGATTGTCGCAGACGCGAGAACGGAAATCACCACCGAGCTTTTGTCCGAAAAAGGTTATTCCTTAATGGTTGAAAACGAGGAAGGCACGGAAGAAGAACAAACCTTTTTCCAAAAAGACTTTGAGCGAAAATTTTTCTCGGAAAAAACAAATCAGGTTTTTTGTAAAACATTTTTAGAAAACGCGCTTAAAGACCCAATCAGCGGCGAAATCGGTAAAAGCATTATTTTTTGCGTCAGCCAAAATCACGCCTCAAAAGTCACTCAAATCCTAAATCAATTCGCCGACCAGCTTTGGCCCGGCAAATATAATTCCGATTTTGCTGTGCAGGTTACCTCAAATATCCCCGACGCCCAGCAATTCACTATCAATTATTCAAATAATAATTTGAACGGGCAAACAAAATGGCTGGCGGGCTATAAATCAAGCAAAACCAGAGTTTGCGTAACTGTCGGCATGATGACAACCGGCTATGACTGCCAAGATATTTTGAATCTTTGTTTAATGCGGCCGATTTTTTCACCGACTGACTTTATTCAAATCAAAGGACGGGGAACGAGAAAATACACTTTCAATTACAAAGATACGGACAATGAACAGATAAAAGCAGAAAAAGAAACTTTCAAGCTCTTTGATTTTTTTGCCAATTGCGAATACTTTGAGGAAAAATATAATTACGACCAAGTTTTGAAATTGCCGATTAAAGCCGGAACCGGAACGAAAGGCGGCGATGGCGTTGATGTTGATGAAGTGAGCATTTTCAATCCCGACCCGCTCAAAACTTTTTCAGAAAAAGCCGTAGGACTTGCCGGTATGAAAGTTGATTGGAAATTCTTTGAAAAGTTTGAGCATGTCGTCAAAAATGATCCGGTTGTAAAGCAAAAATATGAGCAAGGCGATGTCAAAGGAGCGGAAGAATATATTAAAACGGAAATTTTTGAAAAGCCCGAGGATTACTTCAATTTGGAAAAACTGCGCAAGGCCATTAAAGCTGACCGTCGCATAACGCTTAGAGAATTTATTGAAAAAATCTTTGGTGGTATAAACAAATTCAAATCAAAAGACGAATTGCTTGAAGAAGAATTTGAAAAATTTGTCGCCATTTATAAGCCTGATAATAAATATGCCTTGCTTATCAAAAATTATCTCAAAGCATATATCACCGACCCGGAAATCCGCGATATTGTGGAAACCAAAGAATACAGCCGTTTTGCCACCAATCCAAAAGTTACGATGAAAGATTTTCGCGACCTAAATGGCTGGCGCGAAGTCGTGCCGGAATATGTCAAAGATTATGTTTCCATTAACGCTTTTATGTAGGGAAAAATATGCTAACTCAAGAAACAAAACGAAAAATTGACTCTGCCCGCCAAATTTTGGTCGGCAAAGTGCCAGATCCAAAAGCACAAGTTGAACAAATCACAACTGCCCTTATCTATAAATTTATGGACGATATGGATAAAGAAGCGCAGGAACTTGGCGGTAAAGCGCGTTTCTTTACTAACGGCTACGAAAAATACGCTTGGACGAAGGTAATGGATTCAAGAATTGGTGGGCAAGACCGCTTGAATCTTTATGTTGAAGCCATTACCACATTAAGCCAAAATCCGCACCTTCCGCAACTTTTTAGAGATATTTTCAAAGATGCTTTTCTTCCATATCGCGATCCCGAAACCTTAAATTTGTTTTTGAAAGAGATAAACGGCTTCAATTATGATCATAGCGAAGATTTGGGCGACGCTTACGAATATCTGCTTTCCATTCTTGGCTCGCAAGGCGACGCCGGGCAATTCCGCACACCCCGCCACATTATTGATTTTATTGTTGCGGCGGTTGATCCGAAAAAAGACGAAACGATTTGCGATCCTGCTTGCGGAACAGCCGGATTTTTAATTTCCGCTTTTAAATATATTCAACAAGAAAACAAAGACAAATCTCTTACGCCCGACGAGCGAAAAAATCTAATGGACCATTTTGTCGGCTATGACATTTCGCCCGATATGGTGCGACTTTCCAAAGTCAATTTATATCTGCACGGATTTCCAAACCCGACCATTTTTGAATATGACACGCTCTCCAGCGAAGAAAAATGGGACGAAAATTTTGATGTAATGCTTGCCAATCCGCCGTTTATGTCGCCGACCGGCGGAATCAGACCGCACAAAAGATTTTCCGTGCAAGCTAACCGTTCCGAAGTTTTATTTGTTGATTATATTTTGGAGCATTTACGGCCTAACGGCCGGGCCGGTATTATCGTGCCGGAAGGTATAATTTTTCAATCCGCCACAGCGTATAAAGCGTTGCGTAAATTATTGATTGAGGATGGGCTTTTGGCGGTTGTTTCTCTACCTGCCGGAGTTTTCAACCCTTACGCCGGAGTAAAAACCAGTATTTTACTTTTTGACAACGGCCTTGCCAAAAAAGCAAACCTGCCTGCGCCGCGCCCAACGACCTATGTTATTAGATGTGATAATGAAAGTTTTTATATTGGACAAACTGAAAATTTACTAAGAAGATGGGAAGAACACAAGCGTGGATTAGTGGATTGGACAAAAAAACATAAACCGCTTGAAGTTATTCATTATGAGGAATTTGAAACTATCAAAGAGGCTATAAAACGAGAACAAGATTTAAAAACTGGTTTTGGCAGAAAATGGCTCAAAAGAGAATATAAAACGGGAAGATTAAAAAAATGGGATGAGAACGCGGCGCGGCAGGCAGGAGATATTCTGTTTTTGAAAATTTCAAACGACGGCTACGACCTCGGCGCGCAAAGGCGGGAAATTGACAAAAACGACTTGCCTTTGGCTTTGGAAATCGTGAAAGAATATAAAACCGCTTTGAAAGAAGGTAAAAAATTCAAACTGGACGAAAAGCAAAGCAAAATCGCTCATCTTGTCGCCAAAGAAAAAATTGCCGAGAGCGGCGACTATAATCTTTCGGGCGACAGATATAAAGAAGTCGTCAATTTCGCTAATCAAAAATGGCCGATGGTGGAATTGAAAGATGTTTGCGTGGTTGATTGGGGAAATACTGAACTTACTAAAAAATCTTATGTTGAAAATGGGGAATATCTTGGGGTTAGTGCCGCAGGGTGTGACGGAAGAATGAAACACTTTGAGCATGAAGTAGGAACGGTTGTATTGTCGGCAATAGGCGCAAATTGTGGCCGAGTTTTTTATCCAGATGAAAAATTTACCGCGATAAAAAATACTATTACTTTTACACCCGACAAAAAGAAACTTTATCCGAAATTTTTGTTTTATATTTTGAAAAATAATACATTACCAAAGCGAGGAGGCGGTCAACCGTTTATGACGAAAGGTGATGTTAAAAAATACAAAATCCCTCTTCCTCCACTCGAAGTCCAAAAAGAGATCGTTGAGCAGATTGAAGTCAAACAAAAAGCGATTGAAGCTGCCAAAGCGGTGATTGAAAGTTTAGAGAGAGAGAGACGCTATTTTGGCCAGTCGCTTAGACCTGCCTGCCGAAGTCTCGGCGCAGGCAGGGAAATAAAAGATGTTGAATGGGTGGAGTTGAGAGAGGTTGCAGAAGAAATAAAATCTGGCTTTGCTTGTGGAAAATCCGAAAAAGAAAAGGGTGATATTTTACACATTCGGCCAATGAATATTACAACTTCGGGTAAATTGACTCTTGAGGGTTCAAAATATATTTCAAATGAATTTATAAAAAACAAAAAAGATTATTTTATTAAGAAAGATGATGTTTTGTTTAATAATACAAACAGCAAAGAGCTTATCGGTAAAACCTGTTTTATTGGTGATGATATTGTAGCCGTTTATTCCAACCACATAACAAGAATTAGGACAAAGAAAAACTGCAATCCAAAGTATTTGTCTTTAGTTATTCATAGCTTATGGAATGAAGGATTATTTATGAAATTGTGCAATAAATGGGTTGGTCAAGCCGGTGTAGGAATAACTGAGTTATCAAAAGTAAAAATCCCGCTCCCACCGCTAGAAACCCAAAATCAACTCGTCGCTGAAATGGAAGAACAGGAAAAAATTATAGAGGCGAACAAAAAACTTATCGGAATAATGGAGCAAAAAATCGCTGAAGTTTTAAACGACATATAACTATGTTTATCAAATCGCTGACAATCAAAAATTTTCGTTGTTTTGGAAAAGGAGTTGATGGAAAAGGCACAACGATAAACTTCAACAACGACCTAACCGCTTTTATTGGCAGAAATGGAAGTGGCAAAACCGCAATTCTGGAAGCTCTGAATTTTTTGATTGGCTCGGATTATTTACCGACAAAAATTAGCGAAAAAGATTTTAACAGCGACGCAAAAGAAATTAAGGACGAGATTGTCATTGAGGGTGAAACGGAAAAGCCCTTTTTCGCAACACTTGATGTTCGTTCAAGCACAAATCAGCTTGAAACAATTATTATTCCCTGCAATAAAATCAAGCTCACGATTAAGCGTCGAGAAAAACCGGAAAAGGTTTTAGATGATCCTTTTGTCATCAACAAGTATGTTTTGCCGATTGTTGACGATATTGATAAGAGTATTTTTGAAGAAGACGAAAAAGCGCGCAAAGCGTCCCGGATTAGTCAAATCAAGGAAGGTTATACCGTTTTTTACAAACTCAAAGACGGGCAAGAGCGTAATGCCAAAGTAATAAGTTATCAGCTTACTTACAATTCAAACCGCCTGACAAAATGTCCAAAATCTTACTATCTCTCAAAAGACCGCGACGATGATGTTTCCGGTAATTATTCCCTTATTGCGAAAATTTTAACCGACCTGCATTGGAAATATAAGAAAAAGCAGACAGGCGGCGAAAAGACCATTTCAAGCCAATACGACACGCTTGCCGGTTCACTGCGGGGCATTGTGGACGAAAAGAGCGTATTGATTAACGGAATAAACGAAAAAGTAAAAGCGATTTGTTGCGATGACAAAAATTTCCAGATTGATTTTATTGATATTGACCAGCCCTACAAATCGGCTTTTGTCGCAAAAAAGGAAGGCGAAAAATTGCTTTTGCCCGACAATCTCGGCTCCGGTTTTAACATTTTGATTGCCTACGCGCTTTTTGCGTATGTCGCCGACCAAGAAAAAATCCCGATTGTTTTGATTATTGACGAGCCGGAACTTCATATGCATAGCGACTGGCAAAAGAAAATGTATGAGGTTTTTACTAATCAAACCGACTTACAATTCATCTATTCCACTCAATCTGAAAATTTTATTTCGTTGAAAAACTGGAAACAAATCCGCTCAATTTCGGATTTCCAAGTTTTTCCGAAAGAAGAAATTTTACAAGAGCAAATCACGGCAACCGACGGACAAAACGGGACGAGAGCCGATTATCTTGACGACTACGCGGCAAGAAATTTGCATATCAGCGCAATTTTGCGAGAGAATCTTGAATTATTTTTTACCAAAAAGTGCGTTCTGGTTGAAGGCCCGTCGGAAAAATATGGATTACCGAAACTTTTAAAACTTTTCGGCTGCGATGTTGAAAATTTTTCCGTTTCAATAATTCCGGCGTGGGGCAAAACAAAAATCAAAAATTATCAAATGATTTGTAAAGTTTTTGGCATAGATTACTTTACGATTTATGACAATGACAACGCGGAAGACGACGAACCGACAAATGAAAATACAGCGATTGAAAATAACGTCGAAAACGGAAGGAAGACAAAATTTTCAACAAGTTTTGAGGAGAAACTTGGAGTAGCCGGAGACAACAAGTTTCAAAAGTTGGTGAAAAAGATTGATGAATTAAGCGACACAAATTCGCTGGACCAAGAGATTCAAACTTGCATCCGCAATCTAAAAACCTTTATTGAAAGCTAAAATTCTGATGAAATACGGCTGCTAACTCTACCACCAAATTTGAGGTCCCGCCGCCGTCCGACCTGTCTGCGTGCGGACACGCACAGGCAGGAAAAATCGCTGGGGGTTTCCAGCAGGCGGGCAAAAAGAAAAGGGGGTCTGGGGGAAATGAATTTTTGCCCGCCCGTCCCGTCTGGGGTGGGAAGCGTTTCCGCAATTCTGCGTTAGCAGAATATCAAAACAGAAATTTTTTTCCTTATTTGAAAAAAAATTTTGTGAGGGGGCGATTAAAAAATATTAGAAAATTTTTCTGTTTTGCTCGCCGTCAGGCGGGCGGAAACGCTGGGCGGGTCAATCGACAAAATCCTCTGGATTTTGCTCAAAGAAAGCTCGGATTTCGTCCAACAAACACCACCAAAAAGTAAGGGAACCATCGCCGGCGATGATTCCCTTTTTCGTTATTATAAATCCTGCGCCTGTCTTTTAATATCTATTCTTTTCTCCTTAGTCAGCGCTTTTTTATTCCCCTCAAGCCATGAACGCATGGCTTCTTCCTGCTTCACTGACAATAATATTTTTTTGTAGATATCTTTTTCCTTCTCCAAAACTTGTCGATCCAGCTTGCTTAAAGACTTAAGTTTAAATACTACATAAGTACCATTAACAAAAAATGGATTTTCCGGATACGGGTTGGCAACAGATAGCCGATAAAATGTTTTGGGGTCGCCCTGATTAAATCCCAATTTGGGAATAGACTCTCCCGGCTGGAAAAATCCAGTTTCTTCAACGCGCAGCCCTTTCTCACGCGCAACTTTATCCAGAGGTTCACCGGCCTTTATCCTGTCTAAAATCACCCGGGCCTCATCCGCGGCAAGCCGATTAAGTTCCGCGGCGATCAACTGTTTTCTGACTTCGTTTTCAACCTCTTTCAACTGGGGCAAATAGGCCGGCTTTTTATCGATTACTTCCAAGAGATAATAACCTTTTTCCGTGGCAATGATCCTGCTCAATTCCCCCTTTTTTAATTCCAAGATCTCCGCGATGAAGCCATCGACAGAGGAAAATTCCTGTGGCGGCTTATCAATAGGGAAAAATCCAGCTTGGTGAATGGTCAATTTATTTTTTTGGGCATACTCGTCAAAATTGTTTTCCTGGTAAATTACATCGCGAGCTTTTTTTGCCTCAGCCTGGGCTTTTTGCGCACCCCTTATCACCCTGAGCTGTTGGACAATTACATTTTTCGCTTCAGCAAAAGACATCTGTTTGCCTTCTTTGTTGCGATAATTGTCCTTATAAAGGCTGTAGTAATCGCGCGCCTCGTCATCACTAATATGGTCTTTTGCGTAAAAAGCTGCCGGAAAATAAAAATACTTTATTTTTACCTGCTCGGGACGCCGAAAAGCGCCGCTATTGCTGTTCAAGTAGCTCTCCAGTTGGGCAGTGGTGGGGGTAATTTTCTGCCGGACATTTTGTCCGGATATTTGAACGAAATTGAGGTTGATTTTCTGATTCTGCATCACAAACAGGTCAAAAATTTCCTGCTCGGAAACTTTAATACCTTCACGGACAATCAGCTCTATTCTGTTAGCCATTAAGTTAACTCTCTGGATAGCCTCAAAATCTTCCGCAGAAATCCTGTTGAAACGGAGCATTTGCCGATATTTACGTTCGTCAAAAATGCCGTCTGTCTGAAAGGCCTCGATGGACGTGATCATCTCCCGCAATTCTTCATCCGATACCCTTACTTTTAAATCCTCGGCCTTGGAAATAATGACATGCCGGTTAATAAGGTCGTCATAAGCTCTTTGCTTGAGATTCATTTCCTTAAGCATCTCCGAAGTAAGATTCGCCCCATAACGCTGCCTTACCATATCCAGCAATCTTTCATACTCTGTGTGGAATTCAGCTGCACTGACAGTTCTTCCGTCAATAATAGCAATAACAGATGCCTGCTGACCGCTTCTGCTAGAGCCAAAATAGAGAACAAAGACAATAATAATGATGGCGATCACGGCAAGCATGAACCAACCGCGGGCGTGTTTACGAAAAAACTTCAGCATAAATTCACCTCAAAAAAATACTTCATCTGATTGTCGGTAATGAAACGAAACTTACCTATTACAGACATTTATAAAATGCAAATATAATTTAAAAAGGCGTTGATTAGGGCAACGAAATACGGTATAGAAAATCGTTATTTGGCGCAAAAATAACCATTTTAAATATGGAGGGTGAATGCTTTTTGATTATATTTTGGGCCGGTTTTCCAATGATCTGGCTATAGATCTGGGTACGGCAAACACACTTGTCTTCGTTAAAGGCAAGGGGATAGTGTTAAACGAACCTTCCGTTGTGGCCGTACATCAGGATTCGAGAGGCACAAAAAAAGTTCTGGCCGTAGGTAATGATGCCAAAATCATGCTGGGACGGACCCCCGGAAATATCATGGCCATAAGACCGATGCGTGACGGCGTCATCGCCAACTTCGATGCCACAGAAGCAATGCTGAAACACTTTATTTTGTCCGTGCATAACCGCAAGGCTTTGGTGCATCCACGAATTATAATCGCCGTGCCTTCGGGCATAACTCAGGTGGAAAGACGCGCCGTGCTCGAAACCGTCGAATCCGCAGGTGCCCGTGAAATTTTTATAATTGAAGAACCCATGGCGGCGGCAATCGGCGCAGGACTGCCCATAGCCGATCCGACAAGTTCCATGATTGTGGATATCGGTGGCGGAACAACGGAAGTCGCTGTTATTTCACTTCACGGTATCGTGTACTCCCGTTGTGTCCGGGTTGCCGGAGACAAAATTGATGAAGCCATTGTGCAATACATGAAACGTAAATACAATTTGCTTATCGGAGAAAGAACCGCGGAAACTATCAAATTTGACCTGGGCTGCGCTTACCCGCTTGATGAAATAAAGATTGGTGATGTTAAAGGACGTGATTTGATTGCCGGCATGCCAAAAATCATCGAAACCAACTCTGAGGAAATCAGGGAGGCCATTAACGAGCCCCTTACCCTTATTGTAGACGCAATCAAAGATGCTTTAGAAAATGCTCCTCCGGAACTCGCCGGCGACATCGTCGACAGGGGCATCGTCCTTACGGGTGGCGGAGCGTTGCTGCAGAATATTGACGTACTTATCAGGGAGGAAACAGGATTGCCGGTAACAGTAACTGATGATCCTTTGTCTTCCGTGGCGCGCGGCGCCGGCATAGCCCTGGATAATCTTGACATGCTCAAAGAAATTGCTGTTCAGGCATAAAAGCGTACGGCAATAAACGAACATTGTAAATCTATCCTACCTCAATATTACTGGCTGCCGACGCGATTTATAATTGCTTATTTCATCAGGTAAAAAATGTTTTTTTTTAGAAATTATAAATCTCTTATTCTAGTAGCTCTTATCTTCATCTTTGCCCTTATCATGCTGTCTTACAACGTCAAGTACGATAAAGGTGAGGGATTTTTCCGGAAAATTGTGTTGGAAGCGGTAGCGCCCTTCCAAAGCTTTTCACACTTTATCGTAAAAAGTGTTGACGATTCATGGGAGCGATACGTCACACTTGTCGGTCTTGTCGAAAAAAACAAACAATTAACCAAAACCATCCACGAGCTAAAAGCCGAATTACTTATATATAAAGAAGGTTATTTAGAGGCTAAGAGGTTGGGTACACTTCTCGCCCTCCGAGAATCTCTAGATTACGCTTCCGTTGCCGCTCGAGTTATAGCCAAAAAACAGACAGCCCTTTCCAAAACCATAGTCATTGACAAGGGCTCTTTCGACGGATTAAGAACCGATATGCCTGTCGTAGCTCCGCCTGGTTTGGTTGGCCGTCTGATCAATGTTTCTTGGAACGTATCTAAAGTATTACTGATTACCGATGAAAACAGCAATGTTGACGCCATACTGCATCGAACACGCGTTCAGGGAATTTTCAGCGGTGCGGGACTGCACGAAGGAAAATTGAAATACATAACTAAAAATCAAGATGTGATAAGAGGGGACACCATAATATCCTCCGGCATGGGGGGTGTATTCCCCAAAGGGTTGCTCATTGGTCAGGTAAAAAATGTAGAGAAGCATGACAAAGAACTATTTTTGAAAATCGACGTTACTCCTTTTGTTGATTTTTCCAAATTAGAAGAAGTATTGGTTCTGGTTTCCGAAGAAAAAGAGGGTAAACAAAAATGATGTATTATTTACTGCTTCCGTTGTTGTCCCTTTTAGTCATCGCGCTGCAAACTGTTTTAGCCGATATAATTTTTTTAGGGCGACTGGCTATTGAAATATCATTCATTGTTGTTATTTACGCCGGTTTTCGTCTGGATTTGGCTAAAGGAGCCCTTTTGGCGTTCGTCTTCGGTTTTGTGCTTGATTGCCTGACAAGTCCGGTAATAGGTTTGTTCACTGTAATTTACATCCTCGCTTTCCTTTGCTCATTTATATTATCTTTTATTTTGGATATCGAGAAAATACATTTTATTGCTTTATTTGGATTTCTATGCGCTTTAATAAAAGAAATATTTGTTATAATATTTTGCAATTTAGTGTTAAATTTTGATACGGTAATGAACATTCCGGTTATTTGTTTACCGCAAGCCATAATTATCGGCTTACTTACCCCTTTATTCTTTTATTTGATGCGGCGGCTAGAGGTATTTTTATGGAAAACCGTTTCACCGTACTGAACGTACCGGAGACTCCCGAATTCCGACAAAAATTTAAAATTGTTGTCACCGTATTGCTGATTATTTTCTCGCTTCTGCTTATACGGCTCTGGTACTTACAAATTATCAAGGTACAAGAAATGAGAGAGAAATCGGAGAGTAACGCCGTCCGTTACCGTAAAATTCAGTCCCTACGCGGCGTGATTACGGACCGCAATGGAGACATTCTAGCCGATAACCTTCCTTCTTTTGACGTTGTCTACATGCCCGGCATAGCTAAAAATCACGAACAATTAATTCAGCGTTTGCAAATCCTGTATAACCGCAAAAACCTGGAAATAGATTTAAGCCAGCAGTTTAGCAAAACGATGAGGCCGTATCTTCCCGTAAAATTAGAAAAAAACGTTGGTATGGAAAAAGTGGCAGTAGTGGAAACAAATTCGGTAAATTTGCCAGGATTGTATATTGATGTTTCACCAGTCCGTTTGTACCCAAAAAAAGAAATGACAGCCTCACTACTGGGTTATATCGGGGAGGTCGGTAAAGACGATTTAGAAAGTGGAGAAAGTGAATATTCCATAGGGGATATTACCGGGAAATACGGAGTGGAAAAAGTGTTAGATCCTTACTTGCGTGGTCGCAGCGGCGCAGAGCTGGTGGAAGTAAATGTTCACGAAAAGCAAATGCAGAATCTCGGGCGCATCGAAGCCGTGCCCGGTTATAACGCCGTCCTGACCATAGACACTAGACTGCAAGAAGCAGCATGGCTTGGATTGAACGGAAAAACGGGCGCTGTTGTGGCTTTAGATCCGCGGGATGGAGCTATTTTGGCCATGGTCAGCGCGCCATCTTTTGATCCTCATTTATTCAACGCGGGGATTTCTGCAGGACAATGGAAAAATTTGTTGAATAACCCGTTATCTCCGATGACCAACAGAGTCGTATCCGGCCAATATCCACCTGGTTCCACCTATAAGCTGATTATTGCTGCCGCTGCTTTGGAAGAAGGTATCATCACCCCCCAAACGAAATTCTTTTGTGACGGAACTTTCACCATGGGTAACAGAACTTTCAGATGCTGGAAAAAGCACGGTCACGGACAAATAGAACTGCACAGAGCCATAGTTGAATCGTGCGATGTTTATTTCTACAACGTTGGCAAAATGCTTGGGGTGGACAAAATAGCAAAGTACGCCAATCTTTTCGGTCTGGGAAAAGAAACCGGCATCAATTTCCCTAACGAAAAAAGCGGTCTCATTCCAACGCAGCAGTGGAAACTGGAAAGATTAAAACAACCGTGGCATTCGGGTGAAACCATATCCTTAGCTATCGGGCAGGGGTATAATCTGGTTACCCCACTGCAACTTGCCAATGCTTATGCTTCTTTTGCCAATGGCGGGACCGTATGGCAGCCATATCTCATAAAGCGTGTTGAAACAGCCGAAGGAAGAATAATCAAAAAATTTGAACCAGTGAAGACCGCAACGATTCCCTTGAGCAAAAAAACTTTTGAACTGTTGCGCAGCGCCTTATGGGGGGTAGTTAATGAACAAGGCGGAACGGGAAGAGCAGCGATGGTACCCAACGCTGATGTTTGCGGGAAAACGGGAACGGCGCAGGTTGTTGGTTTACCGCAAGATCCAAAAGCCCGCCGGCTAAAAAAAATCAGTGCCTTTCATGAAGACCATGCCTTGTTCGTATGTTTTGCTCCACGGGACAATCCGGAAATAGTCATCGCCATAGTCGCGGAAAACGCCGGACATGGCGGTGCTGTTGCCGCTCCTATCGCCCGTAAGATGATGGAAATTTATTTCAACATTCAGGAAAGTGATATTAGACCACAGGTTGCAAACGCCGCGGAAACGGAGCGCTGAACAGGAATAATTTATGCTTTTTTTTAAATTTGATCGAAGTAATCTTCATAATTTTGACTGGACGCTACTGGCAATTGTGCTGTCCATCTGCGCAATAGGAATCTTAAATATTTATTCCGCCGGATACAGCTATGGCGCTTTGGAAAGACAATCTCCTTTCTATATTAAACAAATACAGTGGATATTGCTTGGCCTGATCGCAATGATAATAACTTTTTCCATCGACTACAGATTTCTTGCCAAAGGAGCCTACGTTATTTATTGTATTGCTATCGCCCTTTTGGTACTTGTTCATATCTTTGGCTACACCATGCACGGCTCCCAGAGATGGCTTTCCATCGGTGGTCTTGCTTTCCAGCCCTCCGAAGTAATGAAACTTTCCATAATCCTTGTCCTTGCCCGTTATTTTGAAGACCACAAATCCAACCAGCCGTATAAACTCAGAGAGCTTATAGTTCCAGCGCTGATCATCATGCTTCCTTTTCTACTGATCTTAAAGCAACCCGACCTGGGGACAGCTTTAATCATCGTGCTTATATCAGCCTCGATAATTTTCTTTATCGGCGTCAATTGGAAATCTTTTCTTATCGCATCATCCGGCGCCTTATTGTCTGCTCCCATCGTCTGGCATTTTTTGAAAGATTACCAAAAAGATAGGTTGATCATTTTCTTTAATCCGGAAAGAGATCCGTTGGGTGCCGGATACCACATCATTCAATCCATGATCGCAGTGGGCTCAGGAGGTCTTTGGGGCAAAGGTTTTCTTAACGGCACGCAAACGCAACTCAAATTTCTGCCGGAGCAGCAAACGGATTTTGTGTTTTCCGTTTTCGCGGAAGAATGGGGTTTTACCGGCGGTTTTGTTTTGATCATTCTATTCATGTCGCTTATTTTCTGGAGTTTAAAAATTGCCCTGCATGCCAGAGACCTGTCCGGAACTGTTATCGCTTTCGGTATAGTTTGTCTTTTTTCGTGGCAGGTATTTATCAATATCGGCATGGTGTTGGGTGTTTTGCCGGTAGTGGGCATTCCACTACCCTTTTTGAGCTATGGCGGCTCGGCCATGCTTTCTTTTATGGCCGCTATAGGGTTATTAATGAACATAAATGCGCATAGATTTATTTTGCACCGCTAGACACTAATAGAATTTTTAGTATATACTGCTGAGCGTAGAGAGGCATTCATTTTCAAATAAGGCAGGAGGGACTAAAATGTGGGAGAAAAAAAAGCAGGAAATCGAAGAAATCAAGGCGGTTTTAGGCAAGGGAGCTGAATTTTCGGGTAAACTGATTTTCAATGGCTCCGTGCGCATAGACGGAGATTTTCAAGGTGAAATCAGCGGTCAAGGCACCTTGGTTGTTGGGGAAGGAGCGGTGGTAAAAGCAAATATTAACGTCCAAAATGTTTATATCAATGGTGACGTACAGGGTAATATTGATGCCAAAAATAAAGTTCATATCCACTCCACCGGCAAATTTTCGGGTGATATTCACACGACGGCCTTTGTTATGGAAGAAGGCGCTTTCTTTGATGGAACATCAAGTATGAGCAATTCGGAAAAGAAGAACACAAATGATTCCCTGTACGGTTGATTAATTCGGCCCCACAAGAAGCAGTTTCTCATATAATTACTTTATAAAATCAATAGCATAAAATTACATAAGCGTTTTTCCCACGCCCGTTTGTTTTCTTTGCATAAAACTAGACTGCCGGTCAGAAAAAACTTGACAAGCTATCAAGCTTGTGTTTATTAACAGCGCGAGTTTTGGGTATCAATAAGTAAGGTTTCCTCTGCGTTAAACATTACAAAATATTCAAAACATCCTAGAACAATAAAATTTACACGTTTTAGGTAATGCGTATTGATGAAAGCCGCAGGGTGAACAAAAGAAATGTTCAACAGACGGCTTTTTTTGCGCAACAATACAAGAGGTAAAAAATGGTTCAAGTCCTTCCAGATTTAACGTTTTTCGTGCAAATGGCTATTTTTTTGGTTCTGGTCTTCGTTCTCAATGCTCTGTTATACAAACCAATCCTCAATATAATCGACCGCCGCAAAAAACAACTCGAAGAGCTGGAAAATGAAATCAAACTGTTTAATGAATCAGTTAATACAAAAGCAGCCGAATACGAAGAAAAACTCAAGCAGGCAAAAGCGAATGCAGCCGAATTAAAAAAGGCAATAATTCAAGAAGGCAATGAGCAGGCCAAGAAAATCGTTGACGTTGTCCGAGCTGAAATCCCCGTGATGACCCAAGAATTTCAGCAAAAAATTGAAAAAGAAATCCAAGCCGCGCGGCAGATTCTGGACAAGCAATCACAAAAATTATCTTTGGACATTGCGCAAAAAGTTTTGGGAAGGAGCGTCAAATGAAAAATTTCCGTCAGTCAAAATGGTCTTGCATCCTCTTTGTTATTTTTCTGCTTCTTCTATCTACTTGCATCGCCTATGCAGAGGGCGCTGAGGGCGGACACGAAGCTGAAGACTGGATTGAATTAGGATGGAAAACTTTCAATTTTATCATATTAATATGGTTTTTATATTGGCTTCTGGCAGAAAAAATCAAAACCTTTTTTGTCGATCGGCGTAAGGAAATAAAAGAAACTTTAGAAAACGCAGCAAAGCAGAAAGTGGATGCAGAAAAAAAATATCGTGAATATTCCGAAAAAATCGACAAAGCGTCATCGGAAATAGACGGCATCATCGAAATGATTAAAGCACAGGGGCTCGCCGAAAAACAAAAAATCATCGATGACGCTCACAAAATTGCCCAAAAAATGAAGGAAGACGCGCAGGCGCGCATTGAACAGGAACTGCAGAAGGCCGCTTCTCAATTGCGCCTGGAAGCGGTTCATCTTTCCGTGAAGATGGCGGAGGAAATTCTAAAAAGAAATATTACCGAAAAAGATCATGAAGCGATGATCAAGGAATATATGGATAAGGTGGTGAGCAAAAATTGATCAGCAATATTTCCAAAAGGTATGCCCGCGCTTTTTTTGAAATCGCGGCAGAAGAAAAAAAATTGGAGCAGTTACATTCCGAACTCAATCAATTTTCTTCCATGATCACGCAGAATAAAGCGCTCAAAGAATTTTTAGCCAATCCGATTATCGAGCAAGACGACAAAAAAGCCGTTGTGGAAAAAATCATCAGCAAGCTTAATTTTTCAAAAATGACGGTCAATTTTTTAAAGCTGCTCGTTGATAAAAAAAGGATTGATTCTTTGCCGGACATAGAAATTTGCTACCGGCAACTAATGGATGAAGCGTTAAAAAAAGTCCGAATTAATGTAAAAACTGCATTCCCGCTTTCAAGTAAGATGCGGGACTATATAATTGCGAACATGGAAAAAATATCCGGGCGGAAAGTGGACATTACCGTGGAAACCGCGCCGGAACTTTTAGGCGGTGTAATTATCAGTGTCGGCGATACACTTTACGATGGCAGCGTAAAAAGCCAGTTGAACAATATGAGAAATCTCTTAGGGGAGGCAAGATAAAGCATGGAAACAATCAAAGCGGAAGAAATCAGTCAAATCATTTCTGAGCAAATCAAAAGCTATGAAAAAAAGCTGGATATAAGCGAAACGGGAACAGTCCTGTCCGTCGGCGACGGTATCGCGAGAGTTTATGGTGTACAAAACGCCATGGCCATGGAACTTCTGGAATTTCCCGGCGGCATTCTGGGCATGGTGCTCAACCTGGAAACGGATAACGTAGGTGTCGCCGTTCTGGGCGAAGTTACCCACATTAAAGAAGGTGATATTGTCAAAAGAACGGGAAAAATCGCGCAGGTACCGGTGGGCGAAGCGCTGCTGGGACGCATTATCGATGCAACGGGAAAACCACTGGACGGCAAAGGTCCGATCGAGACCAAAGAGTTCCGCCGCATAGAAATGGTGGCACCTGGTGTTATTCAGCGCCAACCGGTTAACGAACCTATGTACACGGGACTGAAAGCAATCGATGCGATGACCCCCATCGGCCGCGGCCAGCGCGAACTGGTTATCGGCGACCGTCAGATCGGCAAAACGGCCATCTGCGTGGATGCCATAATTCGTCAAAAAGACACGGGTGTAAAATGCATTTATGTTGCCATCGGCCAAAAAAAATCAACCGTAGCTCAGGTCGTGGAAAATCTTAAAAAACATGACGCTCTTTCCTATACCTGTGTTGTTGCCGGCTGTGCCAGCGACCCCGCCACACTCCAATACATCGCCGCTTATGCCGGTTGCAGTATCGGCGAATATTTCCGCGATAATGGTCAGGACGCGCTGATTATTTATGACGATTTATCCAAACAAGCCGTCGCTTACCGCCAGATTTCGCTTCTGCTGCGACGACCCCCCGGACGCGAAGCTTTCCCCGGTGATATTTTCTATAACCATTCACGTTTGCTGGAACGCGCGGCGCGTGTCAGCGCCGATTTGGGCGGCGGATCGCTCACCGCTCTGCCGGTTATTGAAACCCAGGCCGGTGACGTTTCGGCTTACATCCCGACGAACGTTATTTCGATTACCGACGGCCAGGTTTACCTGGAACCGAGTTTGTTTTTCTCCGGCATTCGTCCGGCCATCAACGTCGGTCTTTCCGTTTCCCGCGTCGGCGGTGCCGCGCAGGTTAAAGCCATGAAGCAGGTGGCGGGTACGCTGAAACTTGACCTGGCCCAGTACCGGGAACTAGCGGCCTTCGCACAATTCGGTTCCGACCTCGACAAATCAACACAGGCACAATTAGACCGTGGTGTTCGTTTGGTCGAGCTGCTGAAGCAGCCGCAATTTTCTCCCATGTCTTTGTCCAAAGAAGTAGTTGTGCTCTTTGCGGGAACCAGAGGGTTTATTGATAAATACGAAGTCGAAAAAGTACGTGATTACGAACAACAATTACTGAGTTTTGTTGATAATAAATATCCTGATATTCTTAAGGAAATTGAAGAACAAAAAGTTATTTCTCCTGAATTGGAAAAGAAAATGAAAGAGATGCTGACGGCTTTTGACTCCGTCTTTGTTGCCGGTTAATTTATTAAAAAACTGATTTAAGGAGAATATTGAAGTGGCCTCCCTTAAAGATATAAAAAGAAAAGTAAGTGCCGTTCAGAAAACAAAGCAGATTACGCGGGCAATGAATATGGTCGCGGCTTCAAAGTTTAAGACCGCGCAATTGCGTATGGACAATTTTCGCCCTTATGCCAGTAAATTCATGGATGTTTTAAATTCCTTGGCTCTACGCGTGGAAAGCATATCGCACCCCCTTTTAGCCGTGCGTGAGCCAAGAAGAATAAGAGTAATCTGCATGACTTCTGATCGTGGTCTTTGCGGTGGATTCAACACAAACATCATCAAAGCGACGGAAAGGTTTTTGCGCGATAAAATCAATGAAGGCAAAGAAGTTCACTTGATCAATGTCGGGCGCAAAGGCAGAGATTTTTTTCGGAAGAAAGCTAATATGATTGGTCAATACGTCGATGTTTTAAGCAGATTTGACATGACTCTGGCCGTTTCCATCGCCAATGAAGTCATTATGCCTTTCATCAAAGAAGAATATGACGAGCTTTACTTAATTTATAATCAGTTTGTGAACGTTTCCGTACAAAAACCGACGGTAGTCAGATTGTTTCCCCTGCCTTCCATCGGGCAGGACATTGATCCCGAGTCGGACAAACGCTTGGACTACATATACGAACCATCGGAAGAAGCTCTTTTGCAGAAGCTTTTACCGATGTATGTTCATGTCCTTATCTACCGAGCGCTTCTGGAAACATCAGCGGGAGAAAACGGCGCCAGAATGGCGGCAATGGACAACGCCACCAGTAATTGCGAAGAGCTGATCCGCTCACTGACGCTCAAGATGAATAAAGCAAGACAAGCGGCTATTACGGCGGAATTGATGGACATCGTGGGCGGTACCGAAGCTCTGGCAAAGGGATAAAATAATGCGGCATTATGCCGCACATAGAAGATTAATATAATACGACTATTGTTAAGGAGATAGTGATGAATATTGGAAAAATTGTACAAGTTATTGGTCCAGTTGTTGACGTGGCCTTTGAAGAGGGGAAGCTTCCCAGTATTTTAAACGCGCTTACGATCACCAATCCTGCTATCGATGATAAAGAAGATAATTTAATTATCGAAGTTGCACAGCACCTCGGTGACAATGTTGTACGTTGCATCGCTATGGACATCACCGACGGATTGGTGCGTGGTATGCCGGCAAAAGATACCGGAGCCCCCATTAAAGTTCCCGTAGGAAAAGAATGCCTGGGAAGAATTCTAAACGTCGTTGGTAGACCCGTTGACGGCCTGGGACCCATTGACGCCAAACATTCTGCACCGATTCATAGAGAATCACCGACCTTCCTCGAGCAAGATACCACCGTTCATGTTCTGGAAACAGGCGTTAAAGTCATCGATCTCCTAGTGCCTTTTCCCCGCGGCGGTAAAATGGGCATGTTCGGAGGAGCCGGTGTCGGCAAAACAGTCGTCATGATGGAAATGATTCATAACATCGCTATGCACCATGGAGGAATTTCCGTTTTCGCGGGCGTGGGTGAACGTACCCGTGAAGGAAATGACCTCTATCTGGAAATGAAACAATCAGGCGTTATCAAACAAGCGGCCCTGATTTACGGGCAAATGACCGAACCCCCCGGAGCCAGAGCCAGAGTTGCGCTGACCGGCTTAACGGCGGCGGAATACTTCCGCGACGAGGAAGGACAGGACGTCCTCTTATTCATTGATAATATTTTCCGTTTCACACAGGCCGGCTCCGAAGTTTCCGCTTTGCTTGGGCGCATGCCTTCCGCCGTCGGCTACCAGCCTACACTGGCGACGGACCTGGGTGAATTGCAGGAACGCATCACCTCAACCAACAAAGGCTCGATTACGGCCGTGCAGTGTGTTTATGTTCCCGCCGACGACTTGACCGATCCCGCGCCGGCAACGACATTCGCGCATTTGGACGGAACGGTCGTCTTATCGCGTCCTATTGCCGAGCTGGGTATCTACCCCGCCGTGGATCCGCTGGATTCAACTTCTCGTATTCTGGACCCGCTGGTGCTGGGCGAAGAGCATTATCAGGTGGCGCGCCAAGTGCAGGTTACACTGCAGAAATATAAAGACTTACAGGATATCATCGCCATCTTGGGCATGGATGAGTTGTCCGAAGCGGATAAACTCACTGTGAGCCGCGCGAGAAAAATCCAGAGATTTTTGTCTCAGCCCTTCTTTGTCGCCGCACAATTTACCGGAACGGAAGGAAAATTCGTTTCGGTTGCCGACACAGTACGCGGTTTTAAAGAAATTTTGGAAGGCAAACACGACGATTTACCCGAACAGGCTTTCTGGATGGTCGGCGGAATTGAAGAAGCCGTAGAAAAAGCCAAAAAAATCAGCCAGTAGTTTTTTTAATTTGGAGGAGATCAAATGGCGGATGAATTAATGCTGGAAATTGTAACACCGGAAAAAATGGTTTTTTCAGGCAATGTAGAAGAGGTCACCGTTCCCGGCACGGAAGGTGAATTCGGCGTGTTGCGCGGTCATGAGACGCTTTTAAGCTCCGTGGATATCGGCCAGCTGAGTTTCACCCGGAATAATAAAAAAGTTAATTACGCCGTCAATACCGGCTACGCTGAAGTTACCGCCAATAAAGTTACTATATTGATCGAAACAGCGGAAAGGTCCGACCAGATTGATTTAACCAGAGCAAGGAGAGCCAAGGATAACGCTGAAACCCGGCTGGCCAAAATTGCCAGAGATAATGAAGAATACGAAAAGGTTCGTGCTGCGTTGATGAGAGCTAACGCTCGCATAAGTGTTGTGGAAAAAGAATCGATTAAGTAAAGTAATTCTTTTTATACAGTTTAAAAAGAATATATCAAAACAAGGCAGCACGTACAAAGTATGTGCTGCCTTGTTTTTTACACATTTATTTGCGCGTAAACCACTGCCTTATTTTGGGATATTTCTTTAATGGAATTTTTCTTTTCACCTAAAAGCGTAGCTGTAATTGGTGCAGTCCAGTCATTCCGTACGGCAATTACGAATGCAGTCTAGCGCTTCTCCCACCGTATCGTAAGTGTGAATAGACACAAAATCATCAGTGGCGTGTTTCATCACGGGGTCGTTAAGCTCTTCTAAGTCAACGGTGCGATCCATTCTTTCCTTGTAAACCTGATAGGAAGATTGTTGAGTCATTGTGCTTACGGATAATGAATATGTGTTTTTTTAAATAACACAGAAAGCATGAATTTGTCATGTTTATTTTTTGTTTTGGTTTATAAAAAATACGTGCGGGTAAGAGACAGGCGTGTTAAATAAGAGAAATTTTATGTAAAAAAAGCAGAAGACTATTGATGAATCTTCTGCTTTTTTTGAATCAGTTTGTAATTCCGGATTATTTTAGTATCTGCCGCCGCGGTTTCCGCCGCCGCGTCCGCCTCTGTTGAATCCGCCGCCGCGGTTTCCACCGCCTCTGGAATTTCCCGAACCGAATTCCCTTTTTGGCCGTGCCTCATTGACGGTAATTGCTTTCCCATCAAGCGTTCCGCCATTAAATTTTTTGATAGCTTCGGCTGCTCCTTCTTCCGTTTTCATTTCGACAAATCCAAAACCTCTGGATTGACCAGAAAATTTATCTTTGATGATGGAAGCCGAAACAACTTCGCCTGCTTCAGAAAAATTTATTTTCAGGTCTTCATCGGTGATTTTATAGGACAGATTACCGACATACAGATTTTTATTCATTTCCCCCTCCGTTTTATTTAATCTTCATTGCCCAATGGGGCTTAACAAAGCATCAAAAGTGCTCCTATCCGTCTCTTGATTAACTAGGGAAGGGAAGAAATGAGGAACTTTTGTATGCCTTACTTCTAAACCGTTTTTAATTTACAAAATACCATATTCACATTCAATGTTAATAGTCAACAATGAATTTTTTAATTTTCTATTGTTTCGCTGGAGCAATTTGATACAATAAATACAATTACGCGAAGGAGAAAAAATATGTTCGATTACATGATGAGCAAAAATCAAATGAAAATCCGGGATGAGGTTCGCGAGTTGGTGAAGTGGGTGCCGCGTCAGATGATTCTGGATATGGATTTAGACAAAATCAAATTTCCCAAAGAATTTTTACGGGAAGCTGGACGCAGGAATCTGATGGGTTGCCGCTATCCAAAGAAATGGGGCGGCAGGGACATGGACTGGGTGACGACCTGCATGATTATGGAAGAAGTGGGAACACTTGGTTATGAATTCGCCTGTGTGTTCGGTGTGGGGGCGGAACTGGTTTGTGATGCGATAATTCTGCATGGCACGGACGAACAAAAAGAAAAATATGTAAAACCGCTGCTCAAAGGAGAGTTGTTTGCAGCAGAATGCCTTACCGAGCCGCGTGGCGGATCGGATTTTTTCGGTGCCACGACCAAAGCTGAAGATAAAGGCGATTTTTTTCTGCTCAACGGCCAGAAAAGATTTATTGTCGGCGCGGAAGGAGCGGATTTTTTTCTGGTTTACGCTCGCACCAATCCGGACGCCAAACCGCAGGAATCCATCACCTGTTTTATCGTGGATAGAGGTCCGGGCGTGGAAGTGAAATATCTCTACGGTCTTATGGGCTGCCGTGGCGGCGGAACGGGTCGGATTATCTTTCGCGATGTAAAAGTGCCGAGGAAAAATGTTGTGGGAAAACTTCATGGCGCTTATGCTGTTTTTAATACGATGATGATTCCGGAGCGTTTGGGTACGGCCGCCATGACGATCGGCGCGGCACGTCCCGCGTTGGATATTGCCACACAGTACACCTCACGGCGTAAAGCATTTGGCCAAGTAATCAATCAATTCGAAGGAGTCAGCTTTCAGGTAGCGGAAGCGGCAATGCTGTTGGATGCTTCCCGCGCGATGGCTTATGTGACCGCCAGAGCGGTGGACGCGGGTGCGGACATGAACCGTGTACGGCGCATGGTTTCACAAAGCAAAAAATTCATTACCGAATCCTGCCAGAAAGTGGTGCATAACTGTATGCAAGTGATGGGCGGTATCGCTTATACCAATGTTTTTCCTGTGGAACGTATTTATCGTGACGTGCGCCTGGCTTCTATCTGGACGGGAACCAGCGAGGTTATGTCGATGATTGCCGCGCATGAATGGTATAGAGAATATTTCGCGCAAAAAGCGAAAGCACAAACACGCGACCACGAACTGGATGCCGCCGAAGCAACTGAAGAAGAAAAAATTTATGATGACGACGATATGTGGAAAAAAGAATGGTGAAAACTCCCGTCACAAATACAATACAAGGTAAACTATAAGGCGAGTTAAGCCTCGCGGTTTAAGCAAGATACGCCGTGTTTAAAGGGGGTTTCTTTGTCATGGTTGGAAAATTGAGAATGTTAGCCACACAGGCATTTGTAATTATTTTAGTTTTAATATTGTCTTTTTCCGAAAGCGCATGGGAGGGAAGTGCGATGCCTTTTGTAAGCTCGATCCTGTTTTTGATGGGCGCAGTGTTAGTGGGAGTTGCTTCCATGGGCCGTCTTTGGTGTTCTCTTTACATCGCTGGATACAAAGCTGAAATATTGGTCACGGAGGGGCCATATTCTATCACTAGAAATCCTCTGTATTTTTTAGTTTACTGGGGGCTATTGGTGTCGGACTTGCGTCAGAAACTATCCTGATACCGATTATTATTTTTATTGCTTTTACTATTTATTATCCTTTTGTTATAAAAAGCGAAGAGGTTGAGTTAAGAAATCTGTTCGACGAAAAGCATTATGCTTATTGCAAGAACGTACCTTTATTTTTTCCAAACATATCGAAATTAAAAGAGCCTGAAAAATATGTTGTAAAACCTAAAATATTCAGGAGACACGTGTTCGATGCTCTTTGGTTTGTTTGGCTAATTGGAATAATGGAAATCATTGAGTCCCTTCATGAACTTGATATTATACCTGTTTTATTTAAAATTTATTAGTTCCAAGCATCAAATTAACACAAAAAATGTTCGTTTGTGTTTTCTTATATTGTATTAGGAAAATAAACTATTTGACAAATTTGCCATATTTATTTTATAAAAGAACATGAGCGAACAGATTAAGAAAATGGAGGTTTAAATATGTCTAAATCACGCGATATAAAAAAAGATTCAAAGAAGAAACCGTCCAAATCATTAAAGGAAAAGAAAGAAGCAAAAAGATTGAAAAAACTGGCTAGAGAAGGATTTTAACATCGACACATTCAGGAAGGTTTTAATCAAATGAAAGTTAAATTTCTCGGCGCAGCAAGAGCCGTAACTGGCTCTTGTTTTGTTATCAAAACGGATAAATTAAGGTTTGCCGTTGACTGCGGTATGCATCAGGGCAGTGCTCAAATAGAAAAACGCAATTGGAATGTTGATATATATGAACCTGAAAATATCGATTTTTTTCTGATTACGCACGCACATATCGATCATTCCGGCCTATTGCCGTTGGTCGTGCAGAAGGGTTTCCGGGGGCCAATTTATGTAACGGAGCCTACCGGTGATCTGGTAAAAATTCTGCTTTTGGACAGCGCACATATTCAGGAAACGGAAGCGGGGTGGAAGATAAAAAGATTACAGCGCTGGGGCAAATCGGCAGATGTCTCCCCGCTTTATACGACAAAAGATGCTGAAGCGGTTGCGCCGATTATCAAAACAAAAAAATATAATGAAATGTTCAGTCCTGCTGCGGGAATAAAAGTCAACTTTCAGGACGCCGGTCATATTCTGGGCGCGGCTATTGTGGAAATATTTATTACGGAAAACGGCGCGACGACAAAGCTGGTTTTTTCCGGAGATATCGGACGAAGACATCAGCTGCTGGTGGAAGATCCCGTGGCCATAAGTGAGGCAGATTATCTTTTCATGGAATCTACCTACGGAGACCGCAATCATAAAGGTGAAGAGGACAGCTTGGATGAATTGGCCGAAGCGATTGACTACAGTTACTCTCGGGGGGAAAAGATTATTATTCCCGCCTTTGCTGTGGAAAGGACGCAAGAAATGCTCTATTCACTGTATCTTCTGAGCCGTGAAGGGAGATTGCCCAAAGACTTGCCCATATTTTTGGACAGCCCTTTGGCGATTAAAACTACGGAAGTATTCCGTAAATATCGCTCATATCTGGATAGTGATACACAAGATATTTTGAAAAATGACTCAGACCCGCTGAACCTGTTGCAGTTGCAGTATTCTTCAAGCACCGAACAGTCCATGCGGATTAATGAAATGAAAGGGCCGGCTGTTGTCATCTCGGCCAGCGGCATGTGCACAGCCGGAAGGATTAAACATCACCTGCGGCATAATTTGTGGCGTCCCGGAGCGAGTGTGGTTTTTGTCGGTTATCAAGCGGAGGGCACGACCGGACGCCGGATTGTGGAAGGAGCCAGGAAAATACGGATTTTTAACGACGATATCGTCGTAAAGGCGAGAATCTGGACCATCGGTGGTTTTTCGGCGCATGCGGGGCAAAGTCAGCTCTTGGATTGGCTTCATAATTTTCACACCAAACAGATGAAGGTTTTTTTAGTCCACGGCGAGTTTTCTGCGCAGGAAACGCTGGCTTCTTTGATCAGAGAAAAACTGAGTTTTGATGTGACCATTCCCGAATATCGGGAAGAAATAATTCTGAAGGCAGGCGCGGTCATTGAAGAAAAAATAGAGCCAGTTGCTGAAGAGCCGAGCATTGACTGGGATAATCTGATCGGCGCTTTGGAAGTAAAGATAGCGGATCTTAAAAAACGCAAGAAAAACATTGGATTGCTTTCCACGAGCAGGCAAATGGAAATCCGGGACATGCTCCAGGAAGCGGATATGAATATAGAAGAAATAAAAACAGATATCTAAAATGCACCTTCACTTTAAACTCTCGGCCTTTATTTTATCTCCGGATGAAAGAGCCGTGCCATCTGTTCTATGGCGTCGACGATGCGAGGTGAGGCGCGGCTGATTAAATCCGTGTCTATAGGATAAATTTTGCCGTTTTTTACCGCCGGTATTGTTCCGAGTTTTCCCCAAAGTATTTTCTTTGCGGGGGATTCTGTACTGCCGCTCATCGGAGCGAAAAGAATTATATCCGGCGCCGAAGCGGCGATTCCCTCCGTACTGTAACGGGGATAGCGGGCGGTGCTTTGCTCTGCAACATTAATACCGCCCGCCCAGCCAATAGCTTCATTAATCAGTGTGCCCTTGCCGGCAGTAACCACCGGTTCAAAACCTATCTGGAAAAAAACGCGTGGTTTCTTTTTACCCTTTGTTTGAATGACGATTTTATTTAACCGCTGTTGCAGCGCGGCCACCGCCATTTCAGTCTCCGGCTTTTGATTGGTAATTTCGCCGATATGCGAGATGCTCTTTAAAACACCTTCGATATCGGAAGGATTTATTACATAGACAGGCAATCCCAACCTTTCCAACTGCCGTACCGTTTCTTTTCTGTTGCCGTCTGCCGTGGCTAAAATTAAATCCGGATTTAAAGAGACAATTTTTTCTATGGAGGGATTGGTGAAACCCCCGATTTTTTCTTTCTGGCTTGCACCAGCCGGCCAGTCACAAAAAGTGGTTACCCCTTTTATTTTGTCTTCCATGCCCAGCGCATAAAGAGTTTCGGTAATGCCAGGGGCGAGGGAAACGATACGGCAAGGGTTGTTATTAATGCTTACCTTGCGTCCGGTTTCGTCTGTAACTTCGCGCGCCAGTGATAGGCACGGTGGGTAAACAGCAGTAAAAAAAATAACCAAAACAAACAGATAAATTTTATCAATGGTGTTGTTCATGCAAAAAATCAGTTTCTGATGCGGTAGCGAAACAACGCCACTACATGCAGACGGGATAAATTATAATATTCGGGCAGAGGGGCAAACGGCGCGACATCCTTGATTACGTTGAGCGCTCCTTTATCCAGCTCCGGAAAACCGGACGAAGTGAGAAGAACCGTGTGCGCAAGTTTTCCATCGGCATCGATGGACAATCTTACGATAACATTCCCTTCTTCATTTTTTTCAAAAGCTTTTTGCGGATATTCCCAAACGCGCAGAATCCTCCTTTTTATTAACTGAAGATAATCGGCATATTTAGTATCCAAGCTGCCGAGATCCACCGTGTCTTCACGCCAGCCATCATCAATAGCAACCTTGTTTTCATCGTCATTATCTGTTGGGTTTTTTTCGTTAACCCACTCATTTTCTTCCTGATAGGGAATGTCAGGATAGAATTCTTCGAGAGAAACGGCCAGTATTTCCATATCCGGGATGTTTTGACGCAAATCAATTGCGCCGGTTGCCGTGATTAATGTCAAGTGAACGACTAAGGATATAATAACCGGCCACAGTATGGCGTGTTTTGAATCCATTTTTAAACTTTCCAAATCAGCACGTTCACGGTTAAAACTCAGGCTGACTGTCGTCAAGTATCTAAATCATATACGGTATTTGCCACAAAATCAACAATATGATAACAAGGATTAAAAAACCCCGCTGTTTTGTAAAAAGTTGTTTGTTGTTAAGTAAACACATTTAGGTTTCTCGATAATAATGACGTGAGGAAAGAAAATCGAATGCAAGCCGATGAAAAGTTCATGAGAAAGGCGCTGGAAGAAGCGCGAAAAGCATACGACAGCAATGAAGTCCCGGTGGGAGCTATAGTGGTAGCTGAAGGACGAATATTAGCGAGCGCTCATAATTCCCCGATTGCGAACAATGACCCTTCGGCGCATGCGGAAATGCTGGCACTGAGAAAAGCGGCTCGGAAAACCGGCAATTATCGCCTTGTTGATGCGACGCTTTATGTGACCTTGGAGCCGTGTATTATGTGCGCGGGAGCAATTGTCCAAGCAAGGTTTTGCCGGGTTGTTTTCGGTGCGCGCGACCCGAAAAACGGTGGCGTCGTCTCACTGTACCGAATATTGGGTGATCAAAGGATGAATCATCGGGTGGAAGTAACCGAAGGTGTCCTGAAGGAGGAATGTGGGGAAATTTTAAGTAGATTTTTTCGTCAAAAGAGGGTAACATCCGCGCCCGCGTCGGTAAAGCAATCGCTGCGGACGTTTTGCAAAAAATAACGGAGAGATACCGAAGTGGTCGTAACGGGATCGACTCGAAATCGATTTGGGGGCCAACAGCTCTCACGGGGGTTCGAATCCCCCTCTCTCCGCCAGAATTTGCGTGGCTATAAAAAGATTAAAATAAAGAAGCTGAGAATTATACCAGCGGAGAGATGTCCGAGCGGCCGAAGGAGCACGACTGGAAATCGTGTGTATGCCCCCAAAGGTGTACCGCGGGTTCAAATCCCGCTCTCTCCGCCATTTAATTATAATTTTTTTTAAGATTAGCGAATTCATACAAACATTGATCTTAAAAAAGCACTATATTAAGGCATTGCATTTTTAAATTTTCTTTGTTAAGTTATCAATAAATAACATGAATAAAATAGAATTATTAGAAAAACTATGGACTGCACCCTTGTGGTTAGACAGATTGGGTTAGGGCAGTCGGCCAGGGTTTATGGTTTTGATAAAACAGTTCTTCAAATTCCACCGGTGGTCTGTATCCGAGAGAGGAATGCAGACGTTTGC
>Ga0255345_1001346_pt1 | contig 35908 bp, 33 predicted proteins | sample wastewater_treat_6_FD_192415 | JGI IMG/M metagenome (GOLD analysis project Ga0255345, IMG submission 192415) | Wastewater microbial communities from Lulu Island WWTP, Vancouver, Canada - plant20 | ecosystem: Engineered > WWTP > Wastewater > Unclassified | place: Canada: Vancouver, British...
ACAAAAAGAGCTAATACATAATTCCCTTGAATAATAAAATTCAAGGGAATTTTTGTGTTTATTATTTATTTCTCAATACGGTTATAAACCCGTCAAGAATTTCATGGCTTACCTTGAAACCTTTATTCACATAAAAATTAAGTGCATTTTCATTTCCGTTTGATACGAAAATAAATATATCTTTTATTTCTTTAAATGAATTCAGCCAATCCATGGACATGTTGAACATTGCTGTACCGATACCGGTATTGCGATAGTTTTCCTTTATAAAAAATTGAGAGAGGCATCCTACATCTTCCGTTTCCACAGAATCAAAATCAAAAAAGGCATCACATTGTAAAGTAGCAAAGCCGCCGGAGTATATTGTCTTCGGTGCAATTGTGCTGTAAGCATATCCGACAACTTCATCGCCGTCATTAGCTGCTATTATGTAATTTTCTTTTGAGCTTTTCATGGCCGGTAGCACCCTTGTTTCAAAACTCATATTGTCAAAAAATTCAGGATGGATATATGCCTTGGATTTTTGATAAGCCATTAGCTCATTGCATAAATCTTTAATAATAAAAATATTATCTTCTGAAACAATTTCATATTGTATACTCAAACCCATCATCCTTTCGTAATAAAAATTTGACTGATTAATTAATCTTCGATTATAATTATATCAGCTAAAAAAAATGTAACAAGTATGCAATATTTTATGTCTAAGTAAGAAAAAACTGAGTAATGGAGTGGTTAAATGAATGACAATGCACCTTATAAGAATAATTATGACAGCTGTCCGCTTACATTTGCCTTAACTCTCATAGGCGGAAAGTGGAGATTGCCTGTTATTTGGTCTATTCATAAAAATAAAACTATGCGTTATAACGAGTTAAGAAGAGATATTCAGGGTATTACAAGCATGATGTTAACCCAGTCGCTAAAGGAATTGGAAGCTTACGGTATCGTCGAGAGAAAGCAGTATGCTGAGATACCGCCCAGGGTAGAATATTCCTTAACTGATAACGGAGAAAATCTTATCCCGGCTCTTAAGGCCTTGGCTGATTGGGGAGATAAAATGAGGAAGCTGAAAGCCTGAGGAGGTATTATGTATACGATTGATGAACTAAAAAAGTTTTGCTATAGATGTCATAAGTGCAGATTAGCTGAAACAAGAAATAATGTTGTTTTTGGAGAAGGAAATGAGAATGCTGACATAATGTTTGTAGGGGAAGGTCCGGGATATTATGAGGATATTCAAGGGAGGCCTTTTGTCGGCAGAGCAGGACAGCTTCTTGATAAAATGATCGAAGCAATAGGCTTTAAACGAAATGATGTATATATAGCCAATGTTGTAAAATGCAGGCCTCCTGAAAACAGAAATCCTTTTGATGATGAATGCAGTGCATGCCTGGATTATTTAAGATGGCAGGTTAAGTTGATTAAACCAAAAATTATTGTATGTCTTGGAGCAGTATCCGCTAAAAATCTCATAAGCCCGGATTTAAGTATCAGCAGGCAAAGGGGAGAGTTTGTAATTAAGGGAGGCATTTATTTTATGCCTACATATCATCCGTCATATCTGTTAAGAAACGAATCAGCTAAGAAGGATTCATGGAATGATTTTAAAAATATTGCTGCTAAAATCGAGGAAATACGTGGAACAGCCCTTGATTAAGCAAATAAAAAATGACTCTTGATAGAGTCATTAAGGATTAGTTTACTGGTTTATAATAAATCAAGTCAGTATATAGAGTATCCATATAATTTTCATAACGTGTGCCGGCTAAAGTATATTTCTGCTTTTGTCTAAAAGCCAGAGAAGCAAAATTAGGTACCGGGTCTACAAGCGTCTCTGCAAATATATGTTTTATATTTTTCTTTTTCAAATCTTTTAAGAGAGCTTTATAAAGTGTGCTTCCTATACCTTTACCGGTTAGATTTGCCATTATAGCTGTCTTGTCAACTATCACAAAGTCAGAAGTTTTTTCCATCGAGAAGTCCGGTCGCCACATAATGTCTTCAATCCAAGTGGGATTGTATTTTAACCATTGTTCTTTGGTGTAGGCCATTAAAAAACCTACTATCCCGATATTGCTTTCAGCTACATAAAAGTAATCCAGTTCAAAAATTCTTTCCAAGAAGAATTTTTGATAATATTTTGGTCTCGATTTATAGTCATCCATAAGGAAACCTGCGTAAGATTCTTTTGATTTTGAACCAACCGAGCATGCAACTTTATAGATGTCTGATAAATCTTTCGGTGTTGCTTTTCTTGACTTAACTAGGTCCGGAATTTGAATAAATTGACTTACATCATAATCTTGTAAAGTGCTCATAACTTCCATATTGTCATCCTCCCTTTAAAATTAGCGATTGCAAAAATAGGAAAATGATATATGCAGTTATTTGTTTCATTTTCCTCTTCCAACGCTTACGAGGTTAGCTGACGGGTTCGGGTCGAAAGAAGTTAACCCTACTCATAGAGATTCACCCCAAAAAATTGGTTTCCCCGCTTTTTCATACAAAAAATTCAGCGTTACAATTTACAATATTACAATCTACTTCATAGAAGTATACCATATTTTTGATTTATTGTAAAGAATAAATTTTGAAAAATCATGTAGACCTGCAATTCTAAGTGGTGTACGTGTTGCATCTTGTCGAACTTATTCTTTATTCTTGTCCTTTATATTCTGCCATGGTATAATTTAACAGGAACATATTTGATTGTTTGGGAGGAGGAAGGTTTGATGAAATATGAAAAGATAATTAAAGCATTAATCCATAACGGCTATAAGGTTTCGTACTTTGAGAATTCAAATGAAGCGGCAAAATATATTGTCGATAATGTAAAAAATACTACAGTCGGTTTTGGTGATTCCGCTACACTTGAATCTATAAATTTAGCTGAGCTTTTATCAAAAAATAATACAGTAATAGACCCGGCACCATATTCCGGAGATGAATTTAACGAAGTTGCTAAAAAAGCGCTTCTGACAGATGTATTTTTTACGTCGGTCAACGGTGTAGCTGAAACCGGAGAACTGGTAAATATAGATGGAACAGGAAATCGTGTAGCAGGTTCGCTGTTTGGACATAAGAAAATTTACTTTGTTTTCGGAACAAATAAAATCGAGCCTAATTTAGAAAAGGCTATCTGGCGTGCAAGAAACATTGCTGCTCCTCAAAATTCAAAACGTCTGGGTTATAATACTCCGTGTGCGGTAAAAGCTGACCGCTGCTATGATTGTTCAAGTTCGGAAAGAATATGCAACACGCTGAATATTCATCTTAAAAAGATGAAATATGTTGAAGCAGAGTGTATAATAATAAATGAAAATTTAGGAATGTAAAAAAGCGTTACTGATAACATCCAACTGTTATTAGCCTGAGTGTTAATTAAAATAATTGACATGGTTTAATCTTTGTATTAGAATAGCATTAATAAAATTCATAGGTGCCTAAGAAGGAGAATAGGGAAACCGGTGAAAATCCGGTACGTACCCGACACTGTGAAGATTAGTCCTTTACTATACCACTGGTATATGCCGGGAAGGAGTAAAAGGACGTTTGAGTCTGAGTCAGGAGACCTGCCTATGAATAGAAGTCTTTCGATTGAAAGCAAACGGCGATGAAGGTAAAGTCCCGAACATAATAATTTTATTATGTCGGGATTTTTTTGTTGGTTGCCGGGAAACTATTATTGTTTGATGAGAGTTACATATATGAAATTGGAGGTAAAGAATGCACGTAGAATTTTACAAGAATTTTAACATTAAAGAAGCAAGTGAAAAAGAATTAGAGTCGGTATTAAATGAAATTATAAAAGGAATTAAAAAGCCTGATTCAATTTCAGCCGAAGGAATGCAGAAGAGACTTGATGCCAAGATAAAACCGCTTAGAAGTCTGGGTGTTTTAGAAGACATTGCCGTTCAGCTGGCAGGCATACAAGGCACCGAATTCCCTGAAGTTAAGGGAAAAGCAGTACTTTTAATGGCAGGGGACCATGGTGTTGTAAAAGAAGGAGTGAGTGCAGCGCCACAAGAGGTAACTGCTCAATTGTATTATAGTTACCTTAACGGAGGAGGCGGTATTAACGTATTAACCGGACATGCAGGCGCAAAGCTTATATGCAATGATATAGGTATATGTGGTCGTCTTGAGCCTCCGGATCTAATGGCAAATCGTATAAAAAACGGCACGGATAATATTGCCGAAGGTCCTGCCATGACAAGGGAAGAAGCTTTAAGAAGCCTGTTAACCGGTGCAAAAATTGCATCAGAAGCAATCGAATCCGGAATAAATATTTTGGCAACCGGGGAGGTTGGAATCGGAAATACTACTCCAAGTGCAGCTTTAATCACGGTATTAACAGGATGCAGCGTTGAAGAAGCTACAGGCAGCGGTACCGGATTAAAGGGTGATGCATTAAAGCATAAATGTAATATAATAAAAAAGGCAATTGAAATAAACAAACCTAATCTTAATGACCCGATAGATATATTATCAAAAATAGGCGGGTTAGAAATTGCTGCAATGGTTGGTGCAATTTTAGAAGCTGCTTATCAAAACGTTCCAACGATATTGGATGGAATAATATCATCCGCTGCAGCACTTATAGCATCAAAACTCAATCCGATTGTTGTTGAATATATGATACCATCTCATTCATCGGAGGAAAAAGGTGAACTGGTAGCTTTGAAACACATGGGATTAGAGCCAAGATTATTTTTAAATATGAGATTAGGGGAAGGTACAGGTGCTGCGCTTATGTTTCACATAGTTGAAGCAGCCGTAAAAATCGCTGATGAAATGGCTACCTTTGAAACTTCAGGAGTAACGACCGGAGACTTTTAATCTTGTGGAAGTTAGCGATAATTTCATTAAGTAAATTAAATATGATTTTAATGAATCATTAATATATTTTTTATATATATTTAAGTCTGTTTTGCCATAATCAATCCGTACGTAGGAGGGATTATGAAAAACAGACATATTTATATTATTCTAACAAGAACCAATACGGTATTATCAAATCTTATCAGCATAATTAAAAATGATGAGTACACACATGCTTCTATATCCTTGAATAAGAATTTAAACACCATGTATAGTTTTGGGAGAAAATATACCTATAATCCATTTATCGGGTGTTTTGTGAAAGAAAATTTATATGAAGGAGTTTTCGGATTTCACAATAAACTTAAGGGACAAGTATTGGAACTTAATGCCACCGAAGAGCAATATGATAAGGTTGTAAAATTATTGGATGAGTTTATTTTAAACAGCAAATATCTAAAATACAATTATTTAGGACTGATAAACAGTTTGTTTAATAGAGAATTCATTTGTGAAGACAGATTTTTATGCTCTGAATTTGTATATTATATTTTAAACAAAGCCGGTATTGCAGAACTTAACAAACCCAGAAATTTAGTAAGGCCACAGGATTTATTAAATCTGAAGAGCAGGATTATCTTTAAAGGAAATTTAAAAAGTAAAAAATTCATAAAGAAATATGAGAATAGTTTTATAGAAAAATATTCGGCGGTGGGTACTTTATCATAACTAAAAAATTATTTGGATAAGTCCGATAAAATGGTAAAATATTATTATATGTGGTAAAATATATTAAATTTTATATGGAGATATAATTGATGAATACGGATGCAGGGGAAGAAGGTGATTTGTTGAATATGAAAACCGAGCATAAAGAAATAACAGGGAAGGGACATAATTTCGAATATATTGTAAGCGCATGCCTTTGCGGAGAAAAAACAAGATATGATGGAAAGGTGTTTGTTTCCGATAAAATCAAAAGATTAGTTGATGAAGGAAAAGCAATTACGGTATGCCCGGAAGTATTGGGCGGCTTAAAGGTGCCGAGGCTTCCTTGTGAAATAAAAAATAGCAGAGTAATTAATATTGCTTCTGACGATAAGACGGAGCATTTTGTGGATGGTGCTTTCAAAACGTTGGAAATTGCTAAAAAATATGGCATAAAAAAAGCAATTTTGAAGGAATATAGCCCATCCTGCGGCAGCAAGTACATATATGACGGTACTTTTACAAAGACATTGATTCCCGGTCAGGGAATAACTACCAGACTTCTTCAATTAAACGACATTGAGGTAATAAGTGACCAAGAATTTTAGCTGCTTAAAAATACATTAACATCTCATACCCCTAAATATTTAACATAGATAACGAAGAATGTAATACAAGAAAATAATGATATAAATCAAACATGGAGGTTTAGAATGCAAACAAAATATTTAAAAAGAATTATTGCTTTTGTAATTGTATTGTCCATGGTATTTACCACGGTAGCTATGGCTATGCCTTACGGACAGGCGAAAAAGCTTATTAAAAACAAGTACAGCTGGGCGCAGGTTCAAAAATATGTAAAGGGAAGGGGCATAATGAAGGGATATCCCGATGGTATGTTCCGTGAAAATGATAAAGTTAAGCGTGCCGATGCCATTATAATGATTGATAGGGCATTTAAATTAAGTGCTTTGATAGACATAATCAATAGGGATTATAAAGATGTATTTAACGATGTTGACAAAAATGAATATTATTTTGATGCAGTACACATAGCTAGACTATTAGGAATAACAAAGGGCAAAGGAAATAATAATTTCCACCCTAAACAAGCCATAACTATCAGAGAAGCTATATTGTTAATAGAACGTGCAATGGACAGAAACAAATACTTTGATTTTGATGATGACATTGATTTATGGAAAGAATATGAAGAAAAAGAATTAGATAAATCTGCTACCAGAGGCGATATAGCCGCTATGCTTTACTATGTTCTAACAGGAAGTAAATATAAAGGTGTTCCTCAAGAATATGACCTTGAAGAAATATCTCTTACAATAGAAAAAGATGAAATTTTAAGATTTGATGATGAATATGGAAAAAAGGACAGTATTATTGAGTCTATTGAAGATATGGTAGATGATTTAGAATATGTTCAATTTACAAAGCCCTTAAATAAAGACAACACCTTCTTATATTATGATTATAACAGCCGTAGTCGTTCTAATTCATTTGTAACCAACCGTAATAAATATTATATTGACCCGGACGATGAGCAGCCGGATCTATCAAAAGTATCAGTTGTGCCTAAAACAAGCGGTGTCTTAGAAATAGAATACATAGCTTATGATGAAGATGGAGAATCATATAAAGGTTTAATCAAAATCACTGTTGAAGGTATATATGATGATTTAGATGATATTACATTTACGGGATATGAGAATACTCCTATAAAATTCATGATTTCAGAGTTCAAAAAAGTGTTTAATAAAGAATTTGAATATACACCGGATGATGAGATAAGCTTTGAACTTCCGGATGAAAAATTAGGGACCTTGTATTTTGATGAAAACAAAGACGGCGAACTAAAAGATGCGGAAGAGATTGAAGCAAAGAATTCATTCAAATTAAAACAACTGAATTTTATTTATTTCAATCCTGCTGAAGATTATGTTGATGAAGATGAGCCGGTAGAAATTAAATACACGGTCGAAGACCAAGAAGGCAATTTATATGAAGGCAAAATAAATATAACAGTAAAATCTCTGCTTGGTGAATTGACTATTGATGAAGATGATGATTTCGGCATAGAAGTTAAAGACTACTTGGATGAATTTGATGATTATGATTTTCAAAAAATTAAATTTGAAAAGGCAGATAAAGATGATAAGTCAACTCTAACAATAGAAACAAACACAGGAACAAGGTCAGTAATTGGAATGGAACTAAATATTAGACGGTTACAAGATATAGAATTTGAACCTGAAAAAGACTTTGACGGAACCACATTTAAATACACGGTTACCACAGATGATGGAGAACAATTTATCGGATTAGTTACAGTTGAAATGGACGATTAAATATATAATAGTTAAAGGACTGAGTTTGATAACCAAGCTCAATCCTTTTTTATTTTTAATTATTGATTTAAATCAATTTATTTTTTCAAATAATTTGGTAGAATATAGACATCAGAAAAAAAGAAAAAGAAAGAAGGAGGAAATATGGCGATATTTAATGAAACAGTTAAAAAACTTATTCCGACATTGGATAAATTCGTACCGATTGTAGCAAGAGTTCATGGAGGGCATCACCCGGAATTTCATGATGTTAGAAAGATATTTGACGTAATCAAAGAAAAAGTAAAAGAAGCGGGAGCAGAAAAACCCAACTTGAGTGAAGAATTTGCTGAACTGCGTGAAATAACCGATAATTACACCGTTCCCGGTGATGTATGCGAAAGTTATGAAGCAGTGTATAAGATGTTAGCTGAATTAGACGAAGCGTACCAGGCATAAACAGAAGCTGTTTTTTAAAATAATCACATTTTCTGTTGATTGTTAACGGCATATTGTATTATGATATTAATGATAATATCAGTTAAAGCAAGGAGAAAAAACATGAACTTTCTACAATTAGATACACCGGCATTGTTAATCGATAAGGATATTATGTTGAATAATTTAAAACATATGCAGGATTACGCAAATGAAAAAAAAGTAGCATTAAGGCCTCACACCAAGACACATAAAATGTCTAAATTAGCTTTATTGCAGGAAGAATTGGGGGCAAAAGGCATAACGGTGGCTAAGGTTGGTGAAGCGGAAGTAATGGCTGCAAACGGACTAAGGGATATTTTTATTGCTAATGAGATTGTAGGCGAAACGAAGCTTTCACGTGTTAAAAAACTGGCTGAAACAATAGATATTTCATTTGGACTTGATAGCATAGCCCAGGCAGATATGGTCGAGAAAGTATTCGAGGGCAGCAAAAGAGCAAATGTATTAATTGAAATTGAAGTGGGAGAAAACCGCTCCGGAGTTATTGAAGAAGATGATTACATAGAGCTTCTAAATTATTTGAAACAATGCAGCAACATAAATTTAAAGGGAGTTTTTTCTCACGATGGTCATTCTTATTCAGCCGAAAATATTGAAGCATGCAAAGAAATACATTTGGAAGCTCAAAGAAGAACCCTGCGATTTGCAAATATTGCAAATGAAATGGGATTTAAATTAGAAACAGTCAGTATCGGCTCAACTCCTTCTTTAATGCACAATTTTCCTATATTGGAAGGAGTCACTGAAATCAGACCGGGCACATATATTTTTATGGATGCTTCTCAAGCTAATGCATACGGAAATGTGGACAGGAATGCAGCTACAATCTTAACTACTGTAATAAGTCTACCTACACCTGAGAGGGTTATTACGGATGTCGGTGCCAAGGGAATTACAATGCAGGCAAGAAGTAAGGGATTCACTGCAACAAAAGGCTTGGGTCTTATAAAAGGATGGCCGGAAGTAAGCATTTATGCTGTATACGATGAACATGCAATTATATATAACAAGAAATTTCACGATTCAATGAAAGTCGGAGATAAGGTAGAGATAATTCCCAATCATATATGTCCTGTGGTAAACTTGTATGAAACAGCCTATATTATTGAGAATGGCCGTGTGGTGGATGAGATTCCCGTTGATTGCAGAGGAAAGCTTAAATAGGATAAGTGAACGTAAATAGTTGAATTTAAAATAAAGGGGATGTGCTTAACATCCCCTTTATCACTAACTATGAATATGACTTATTATTTTTTCTTTCATGTGATTTATGAAGTCTTCATGAGGTTTTTCGACAAAGAACATGGAAAGACCGCCTAAACCTACGTGAGTACCAACAGCTACTCCCATTTGCATAATGTATATGTCACCCTTATAGTTTGCTTTAAGGAGCAGGGCCTTCAAATTTTCTGCTTTATTAATGTCGGATGTATATCCGATGATAACAAAATCAGTTTGTTCATAATCTACCCGGTTTATAAATTCTTGAATATAATAATTATAAACTTGTTTAATTCCTCGTTTTTTTGCCACTACAGTGCCTTTTTTATTTTTCATTGACATAATCGGCTTGACATTTAGCAATTTGCCTATAACGCCGCTTGTATTTGATAACCTTCCGCTGCGTATCAGACTATCCAAATCATCTACGGATAAAAAGTGTTTGATTCTGTATTTTATTATTTCACAATATTCAATAAGCTCTTCAAACGTATATCCGTTTTCAATAAGCATGGCGCATTTCATAATAAGCCATCCGCTACCATGACTCATGCTAACCGAGTCTATTATTTCGAATTGAATATTAGACTTTGGATTTTGTTCGTAAAATAATTCTTTTGCCAGTAAAGCGCTTTGATAAGACCCGCTTGTTCCGCTTGACATGCAAATACAGAGTATTTTCTCATATCCTTGCTCTATGGCATGTTTGATACAGGCAATATATGATTCAGGACTTGGCATTGAAGTGGTCGGATATGGTTTGAAAGTCATCAGGTTCTTATAAAATTCATCGTTTGAAATATCTATTCGGTCTCTGTATTCCTTTCCTTCTATTGAAACAACCAGTGGAGCTAAACATATATTGTAACGATTTAAAATTTCTTGAGATAAATCACACGTTGAATCTGCCATTAATTTTGTCTTCATATAAGCTCCCGTTCTTATAGTATTTTAGTGCTTGTATATTTGCACTATCATACCATCCTATTCGACAATATTCAACATTTTTCGTAATTCTTTGAAATACAATTTTTAGCAGCTCGTATATTAAATTGGTAAGCATATACAAGAGATATATTGCATTTTTAACTTTCTAACCCGTAAAGCAGTATTTTAAAGTGGTCCAGAACATACTCCTTCAAATCAATATCGGGATATCGGATACACCATTCATATGTAATGCCTCTGATAGCTAAGACCAAGTGTTTCGCCATATTATTAACAGGAATGTCTTGTCTTATCTCACCCCGCATGAGCCCTTTTTCCAATACTTCAGTGAACAAATTATACAGCTCCCTGTTATAACTCATTGCAGATGATGTGTTTATAGTCTTTGTCAAGTGAGCTTTATAAAGCACTCTCATATTTTCTAATCCGATATTTGTTTCAATAAAATCGCAAATTTCTTCTGCCAATAGAACAAGGATATCAAGGACAGGCATATTATCAGGAAGAGAATTTAGAAAAGCTTTATAATCAATGTCTGCTTTGTTTGTATATTCATCTACAAGTTCAGCTGTAAGCGCATCTTTTGATTCAAAGTGTACATAGAATGCACCTTTGGATACTCCTGCCGCCTCTACAATGGTATCAACACTTACTTTTTCGATTCCATGCTCCAAAGATAATTTTCGGGCGGCTTCATAAATTTTATTTTTTGTTTCAATTGCTTTCAATTTTCTTTTGTTTATATTTTTTTTCTCCATTCTTCCCTCCTTGTGATTGACTGATTGGAACAAATATTGTATAATGACTATGGTATGTGACTGCAGTCATTATACTGCATTTTTTAAATTATAACATATATTCCATTTTTTGTATAGATGGATATTAAAAAAGAAACTCTTAAGTTTCACTTATTAGACAAGTCATAATAGGAGGAAGATTTATGAAAAAAGGTATTATATTGCTACTGATTATTACGCTTATTCTATCTTTATTCCAAACAGCATTTGCTCAAATATATGATATAAGTAACCATTGGGCAAGCAAAGAAATTAATTATTTGGTAGAGAGAGAGGTATTAAGCGGATACCCGGATGGAACTTTTAAACCGGATAATCCAATAACAAAGGCGGAGTTTTACAAAGTAATTAATAAATTATTAAATTTTGAAGAAAGAGCAGATATTACATATTCAGACGTAAATGAAACAGACTGGTATTATGAAGATGTGGGAAAGGCATTGGCAGCAGGATACATCAGCCCTGCAACAGTATTGTTGCCAAATGAATATATAACAAGGCAAGAGGTAGCAAGAATCTTAGGATTTGTTTATAATCTTGATGATGTGTCAGAAGCTGCAAGCGTATTTTCGGATTCTGAGTCAATATTGCCTGAAATAAGAGGTTATATTGGTGTATTATTCGAAAACAATCTATTACATGGATATCCGGATGGAACATTTAAGCCTTCAGCAAATATTACCAGAGCTGAAGTAGTTAAGCTGATTTACAATGTTCTTGAAAAGCTGAATAATTTACCGATAAAGGTAAGTGCCAATGAATCAGAGAAGGTATCTGATTCATCTCACAGGGATACTTCAGTAAAAAGATATACATTAACGGAAGGAACAAATGAAATAACTACACACGTTAATATAAGAACAGGTACAGTGATTGGAAACGTGACAATTGAATACACCGGCAGTGCAGATTTAAAATTACCTGCCGGATTGACTGTAGATGGGGATTTAACCGTAATAGCACCAAAGGCTACTGTAAACAACTATGCAAGCGTAACCGGGAATATAATAATCCGGGATGTAGCAAGCACAACTTGGAATGAATATGCAGATGGCAATATATTAATTGTTGAAGATGAAAATGGCTTAGTATTACATGTAGTTGGAAATGTCAGGGGTATTACAGTAAGCGAATCAACAGATGGAAATATAACAATTGCTTTAAGCAGAGATGTCAATACGGATGCTATAGAATTTATAGCAATCAAGGGACCTGTTACATTAATAACGCAAAAGCTTATACAAGCAACTATTAAGGAAGGAACAACAATCATTGTCAAATCCAGTATTGATGGAAAAGAAATTGAATTTACAGGTACCGGCGAGGAAGTTGAAATATTAGACGGTTATCCCATAGTTCCGGTTACAATTAATTATTTAGATGAAAAGACTAAGGAAGTTATAGCTTCAGTTATTGAGTATAGCATTGATAATGGAGAAAACTGGATAGCTGGACCCGGCAGTGAATTGGATTTGATACCCGGAAAGGATGTTATTTTTAGAATTGCTGAGATGCCGTCGAGGGAATTACAAACACTTATAGTACCGGAACGGCCAGAAGGTATATCATTTTCCTATGCTGATAGTGTCAGTGATTATTTAATGGGTTTGCCTGCAGGCGCAACTAATATAGAAGCAAGAATTTTAGCCGGCGAAAGGGTTTATCAGGATTGGACTGATATAACAGTTGACTCTGATGGAAAGGCAAGTTTAATTCACGGTGGGGGAGATTTAATTCAAGTCAGGACAAAGGCTGTAACCGGGTCCGCCTTTGCCGGAGATATTGTTCAGCATTATTCCAAAAAAAGTATCAGTGAATTAGATATTGGAGATTTGGTTGTAGATAATTCTTGGCAGTGGGAGTATAAAACCGGCAGCGGATATTCGGGAACCGGTGAACTAAAACCGGTTACTTGGATTGTAGCAGCAAAAGAACATTACGGCATGGATTCCGGAGTGACCTTGTTGTCTAAAGATTTAATAGGTCAATTTACCTTTGACAATAGGACTGATGTACATCATAACGGAGTTAATCTTTGGGGACCCAGCAACCATATCCGCCCATGGCTGAATAGTGTGGGGATATATGAGGAAAATGGATTTTACAATGCTTTTTCAATAGAATTTATGAATTCGGTATTAATGACTGATGTACCAAATGAAGGTTATTGGGAAGGCAAATACACAACACAAGATAAAGTGTTTATTCCATCAATTACAGAATTGGGTGCTCCGGAGGTGGCTTTGGAATATTATGATGAAGAACTTGATGAAACTTTTGAAATAGGAATTACTTACGTAATAGGTACAGTTTATCCATATTTTGAAAATGCATCCAATTCAGATAGAATTGCTAAATTAGGAGCAAGCAATTTTAGCTACTGGACCCGGTCTCCGGAAGATTGGCTGAAAGATATAGTGCATTGCATCTTAAATGACGGAAGTCGTGGAATTTATTGGGGTGAAAATCTACAAGCAAAAGATAATAATGGTGTTCGACCTGCTGTAAATATAGCACCTGATACACTGATATCGGGTATCCCGAATGAAAATGGGGCTTACGAGATTTTCTATGAATAGGTTGACTGCAGCAAGATAAATTAAGATTATAAATAGAAAAAAAGGCCAGTTGGATTATTTATCTATACTGGTCTTTTATTATTATATGAATACTGATTAACATTTAATCAATTCATGATTAGGTTATACAATTTCAAAAACAGTTCCCTGATTAAAATCAGTTACATTGGATGAGCCGTATACACCTAAATATAGTCTTGATTGAGTGAGGTTTGCTCCCAAACTTACATAGTAAGCTGATTGAGTTCCAAAATTATAATTGGGTTCAATAATGCTGTAATCATTCAGTTTGCATTCCGTCCGCACTTTTGTGTAAGCCAATACTCCTCTTGCAGGTGTGCTTTCTCTCCTGACAAAATCTATAAAAAGAATGCAGCCTGTCAAATCGGGAATTTCATTACCCATATAGGGCTGAATACCTGTAAGAGCCGTACCGCTGAATTTATCGGGACGCGAATCCATGTGATAATAACAGGTCAAAGGTAATATGCGTTTGGTTGCTAAACTGATTGCTTCATTGTAATAAGCTATGGTTTCTTCAACCAAAGAAGGATTTGATAAACAGGGGTTTATAATAGGTGTCGGCAAATCACCTTCCCATCCTCTCCAACCGAGATTGATTAAACCATCCTCATTAAGACTACGATTTTGAGTAGAAGCTGAAATAATTTCTGTTACCGGAATAGGTTTATAATAAATAAAAGAAAAAACCGATTCTACCAAATCCTGACCGACATTTCCGACATATTTAATATATTGATTATTATACCTTTGAAATGCAATGCCCGGAATATTGCGGGTACCTTTTGCGATTACGGTAAGCGTTCTTTGAACAGCTTCGGGAAGCTCATTAAAACGTGTAACAGCCGGAAGATTGTTTATCAGTATATCAGTGTTTACATCAATTTCAATAATTTTTCCTGCAATTTCCATTATATTTTGGCTTAAATTAAAAGGGTCATAACCTGAGCCGCCATCCCCGGTTGTAAGTACTAACCTTCCCGTTTCAGGTGAAAAGTTTAAGTTGTTGACACCATTATGGTTCAAAAAGGGTCTTCTTAAATTCAGCAGTGTACGCCTTCTTTGAGATTGACCGCTTGGTTGTAAAATCCACTCTTCAACCGTATCAATATGGTCATATTGCGTATTTCTGTTTACCCATCTTAAGTTCAATGTTTCCGGCTCACAGGGATTTGGATGATATGAGCCTGAAAGAGCACCCTGTCCTTGTGTTCCTGCTTTTGAATAATGAAGATAAAAAAGCCCGTTGTAATAAAAGTTAGGGTGAAAGGCTAAGCCTAAAAGCCCGCGCTCATCATATCCGCCATTGGTCCCCAACTCAATAATTCTCTGGCGAATATCCAAAAAAAGCCTTGCTATTCTGTTTCTGATGTAGAAAATCTCACCTACCTGAGTAGCAACAAATATGCTCTCCATTGTGTCACCCGGCAGTATGGCGGTCTTTATAACGGTTGGTAAATTTATATTGCTGACAATTGGTCTTAAACTAACATTAACCTTTTTCAATTATTTTCACTCCTTTATATTTTTTGGAGGGGGTATCTGCCTCGTTTAAATATATGTTTACATACTTTTTATTATGCAGGCATATCCCTGATGTAATTAAAAATGTTAATTACCAATGTTTTTCAGGAATTATAATAAATCTTACGTAAGATTCTCCTTCCATAACAGGAGTTAAAACAACATTAAAAGAGGTTGTTGTATTGGGGAAAATCTCAATATTCATTACAATAACGCTGTAAAATCCGGGAGCATCCACTCTCATATGGTATTCGTCAGTGTTTGCTTCACCCAATTCATGAATTACAGGAAGTTCTATGATAGGAATTTTTCCATTTTCATCTGTATAATAACTTACTATTTCATTTTCTATGGCTGATTCCCTGTATATACCTCTTAATTCATAAAGAGATACGCTGACACGAGCATCTTCTATCGGATTGCCTTCTTCAGAGAATACTCTCACCTCTAAAAAACCTGTATTTCCACTTGATTCAAGTTTATTGACTTTTCTATTTATATATGTCCTCCCATTAAGCATTTATAACATCCTTTCATTATTTTTCAATCATTAGTATAATATATTCAATAAGAAATCTTTGTAAACAGAATACATTATTTATTTCAAATAAATGTTTGCAACCTTTTGTTCATTTCATCGTCAAAAATGTTGGGAGAGTGTTATGGTAGCAGAAGAATTATTGATATTGAACTTAAAAAGAGGTCGTGAAGAGGCTTACAGACAATTAATAGAAAAATATGGCAATAGATTGTATAGAACCTGCTACCTGATACTAAACGACAGAGAGGAAGCAGAAGATGTTGTTCAAGAAACATTTATAAAGGTATTTAAGAAAATTGATACATTTAAGGGACAGTCAGGGCTTTATACATGGATTTATGCAATTGCTCTCAACCTCTCAAGAGACAGAATAAGGATGAAACAGGATATGCTCGAGTTGAAAGATGAGTGGATTGGAAGTTATGATGTTGAATCTCTGGTAGAAATAAATATCGACAGAGAGCTATTGAAAAAAGAAATATTTGAAATGAATTCACTTTATAGAGAGGTACTTGTGCTATTCTACTTTGAAGAGCTTTCTATAAAAGAAATTTCAAATTTATTGAATGAAAAGGAAGGAACAATTAAAAGCAAGTTATCAAGAGGGAGAAATATATTGAAGGAAAGCCTTTTGAAAGGAGGCAGGTAATGGATAAGAAAGATAAATTAGGAATAGAAATAAAAAGTATTATGGAAGAAGAAACGCTTGACCTTACTCTGTCTCAAAAAGCCTTTGATAATATTATTCAACACAGAAAGAAGTCTTTAAGAGAAAAAATTCAGGAGTTTATAAACAAAGAGATTGAAATACCCGTAGCACCCGCAATAATAGGGTTTGCAGCCTTGTTAGCTGTTACATTGATTCCGATGGATATATTCAAATCACAAAATGAAAGAATTATCGACATGGGCGGGTCTTATGTAATAATTAGGGAAGGTTTTGAGGTGAGCAAGAAATGAAGATAAAAATTAAAATTAAAACATTAATTTTTGCAGTATTTATACTTACGTTGACTTTTATATGGGCAATACCGACAGCAACCTTAATGATTGCAGGATATCTTGAGACTAAAGATTCCGAGAAAGCTTCTCTTTTTTACGAAAAATATGCATCCTATCCGACCACGCCAAGTATAGAAAGCAAGTATCTTCATGCAAACAGCCTGATAAGGAGTTTTAACAAGTTTACGATTTTTCTGACAGGCTGGGGCGGAGGTGAAAATACAAGCCCTGAAGACATAGAAAAAGCTAAACAAATTCTTATGGAAACATTAGCGGAAAAACCCGTTAAAAACAGAGAAAAAGATTATTATATAAAATCATATAAAATGCTTCTTGATATTTTGATTGCATCAGGAGATGCAGAAACCCTTCAAGAATGGATAGCCTTTGGACAAAAAGGTACAGATGAAAGATTAGTATATACTGCTGATGTATATGATGGATTTCTTCATCACGTAAATGGGGAAGGTGAAGCGGCAAAGTCAATTATTGAAAAATATGATGAGACAGAATTAAAAGACACTATCTTTTATGTATTAAAAGCAGAAATTGCTTTATTTGATGGAAAATATGAAGAATCGGAAAAAATATATGATAATATATATAAAAATAATTGGAGAGAATTAGGAAAAAGCTTCGGTTCCGGAGGATATTACAGAAATGATTGGTTTGACAGATTTATGGAAGACTTCAAAGGAGATAATGTCATAACAGGGACTGTAACCTGTGAAGGAAAGCCCATGCCCTTTGTTGAAATATATGTGCAGGAAGCCAAAGAAGGATTTAGTTTTTACGCCAGCGGAGAAAACTATGTTGCTATAACCGATGTAAACGGAGAATTTAAAACGCTTGGTTTAAAAGACGGATTATACAGTGTGGGAATCGGAGTTGACGGCTCTGTCCTGGCAAACAAGGCATTTCAAGGTTCAACGATGCAGTATGTTGAGCTGAATGGAGGAGATGGCGAATTTCACCTTTCATTCAGAAATACCCTAAAAATATATTCACCTGAGCCGGGAGAAAAGCTATCAGGAGAAGAATTTACAGTATCATGGGAAGAGATTGAAGACGCAGCCTACTACAAGGTTGAACCGGTGGTTTTTTATGAGCCGTTCGGGGAGAGAGGAATAAGCACACGTATATATGCAAAAGACAAGAATGGAGAATACAAATTTACTGAAAATCAAGCTGTATTTAACATAAATATGATTAGAAACAACCCATATATTACTGTAAGTGATTCGGATAACGGATACCTTGGAGCTCAGGCGGTTCTTGGCATATTCATTCCGGGAGTTGAATATCCCATTGTTGTAAATGCATATGATGAGAATAACAATCTCATAACCGGCAGCCTTCCTTTAAGGTCTTATTACGAGCATATTCCAAGTATTACGGCAGAAGGAAGTTTGAATGAAGGAGAAAATTTTATTTATCGCAAAAACTATCCTGCAGCTATTGAATACTACGAAAATATTCTAAAAGAAAATCCTGATGATATAGATGCGTTAAGATACCTTACAAGGATATACGGAATTGGCTGGAAGGAGGGAGAGCAAAATTTTGAAAGAGCTTTTACTTTGGGGCAGAGATATACTGAAATTTCAGGAAACAGAGAATTGCTGACCAATACCCTTGGTGGGATGAACATCAGTGAAATAAAGGAAAACAGAGAGAATGTTTATTTGACTCTAAAAGAAGCTATGAAGGAACCGGATTTTGATAACTATTATTTTTTAAGCAGATATTATATTGCTGTTGAAAATTATGAAGGTGCAAGAGAAGCTTTGCAAATGGCAGAAAACGTAACGGATAATTTGATTTTCTTAAACATGTATTTTGGAGACTATAAGGAGGCTGTTGAAAGTATAAAATCGGAAAGATTCTACAGGTCAAGGTTGTCATCAAATAAAGTAAAAGATGCCATTGAGGCTCTTGATGAAAGTCCTCCAAGGGGAGATGAATTAAAGGTATTTAATGACTTCTTGCTAAAACTGATAAACGGCATTCCATATGGTGAAACCCGGAATATTTATAATAAAACCGTAAAGCAAATTTCAAACAGCAATTTAAAAACTATTATTGATGAAATTTATCTTGATAGAAATTGGGACTTAGAGTACTAATCATTTTGCTTTACATAATTAAATTTATGTAAAGTAGAATTATAGCGTAATGATATAAATTGTGTGATATAATAGGTATCTGAGAAAAGAAAGGATATTGTGCGGGAGGTATCAAATGAAGAAATTTATAATCGAGGATGATTTTTGGGAATTGTTCCCTGATGCAAAATTTGGAGTTGTTATATGTCATAATATAGACAACAAAATAAAAGAAGTGGATAAATATTTGGATATGCTTAGAGATTCCGAGGATGAAGCATTAAAATACCTGGACAATCCTGAGTTTATACAAAACGATGTTATAAAGGTATGGAGGGAGGCATTTCAAAAATTCAAAACAAAGAAAGGTGCAAGATGCTCTATTGAGGCCTTGTTGAAGAGAGTAAAAAACGGGAATCATATAGGTACTATAAATCCATTAGTTGATATTTACAATTCTATTTCATTGAGATATGCATTGCCCTGCGGCGGTGAGGATATTGATGCATTTGCGGGAGATAACAGATTGACAAAGGCAGTCGGAGACGAAAGTTTTATTACATACGGCTCGGATAAAAGCGAGCCGCCCTACGAAGGTGAAATAGTTTATAAAGATGACCAAGGGGCAATTTGCAGGTGCTGGAATTGGAGAGAATCAGTAAGAACCATGCTTACAGAAAGTACAAAAAATGCTTTTTTGGTTATTGAATCGGTTGATGAAAAAAGAACGGAAGAATTAAAAAATGCCATAAATGATTTAGCAAAACTGGTACAGGATAATTTAGGCGGTACAATTAAAACATCAATTCTTGATATTAACAATAAGTTGATTGATTTAGAATAATTCTACCAATATGCAGATCAATGATATAATTGAAAATAACCTTATTATTTTTTTACCTATATAAAAAAACAAATAATAAAAAAAATATGTTGACATTATAAATAAACCAACTTATAATTTATAAAAATAATAAACTATGTATAATTTAATGATTGGAAGAGTAGATTAAATAAAGCTTCAGCGAGCCGGAGCAGAGTGTGAGTCCGGTAGTATAGTTTAATTGAAAAGAGTCCATGAAAAGATTCTCAGAAGTAGCAGTATGAGAATACGGTTAAAATCCGTTATTATGAAAGAGAGAAGCAGCTGCTTCATAAAAGAGTGGTACCGCGGTGTAAACACTGCCTCTTTATGGGCAGTTTTTTTTTGCCCTTTAGAAACCAAGATTCTTCATATGGGGATGAAAGGCATGCATAAATATTGATAATAATTCCGGAGCTTTACACATATAGGTTTATAGATAGTAATTATTTTCAGATATATATTTCAAATTTAGTGTAGTAATCGTGGACAAAGCCGCAAGTTTATTTAAAGAAGGAGGTGAAAAGATGGAAGGTTCAAAACTTTTTTGGTCATCAGGAACATGGATTTTTTTCCTTGTTCAGGCGTTAGTAGTTGCTCTGGCAGTCTATTTGTATTGGTATTTGGGAAAGAAAGAAAAGGAAGCATGTGAAGAAAAAAAAGAATAAGATAAAGCTAAATTAAAGGAGGCAAAAAAATGAAATTAAATGTAATAATACCATTTGTATCTTATCTGTTAATAATGCTTGGAATAGGCATGTATGCAATGCGACGAATCAAGACTTATGATGATTTTATTATTGGAGGAAGGTCCATAGGAGCATGGGTTTCATCCTTTGCACTTATTACATCTTATGCCAGCGGTTATACTTATACTGCTGCTCCCGGGATGTCCTATACGGGAGGATGGTCTACCATGTGGTGGTCAACCGGTGATGCTCCCGGAAACGCACTATCATTTGGATTACTTGGAAGAAGGCTTAGGAAGTTTTCGGAGTTGCTGGGAGCTATTACCTTGCCTGAATATTACGAAAAGCGTTTCAAAAGCCCGGGATTAAGATTGTTGACTTCTATTATAATTATTACTACTGTAAGTCTGCACCTTGTAGCACAATGGCAGGCATCCGGAATATTGCTGAGTGTAACTTTTGGAACAGATTATTTAGTTGGAATGCTTATAGGCGGTGCAGTGGTACTTGCTTATACAATAATGGGAGGATATCTGGCCACTGTTTATACTGATTTTATGCAGGGAGTGGTGATGTTTATCGGTACTCATATTCTATTTTGGAGTGCAATTTCTAAAGTAGGCGGGTTTAACGCATTAAATGACCAGTTGGCTTTAATAAACCCCGGTTTGGTTACACCTTGGGGACCTGACGGCTCATATTTCGGCCTTATTGCAGCAGCTTCTCCTATAATACTTATTATAATGGGGTCATTTGGAATGCCTCATGTAACCGTACGCCATTTATCCCTTAAAAACCCTGATACGGCAAGGAAAGCAATGCTTATAACTGCAATATTTGTTGCACTCTTTTCTTTTGCATATTACATGGTGGGAGCTGCCGGATTGATTTTATTGGGACCCGGTTTGGAAAACCCTGAGACATCAGGTGTTTTGCTATGGTTTGAAGTGCTTCCGCCGGTTGGAGCCGGTATCCTTGTTTCTGCAGCTGTTGCAGCTATTATGTCTACAGCAGATGGGTTCTTGATGCTTATTGTTTCAACCATAGCTCATGATATATTAAATAGATTTTTACTTCCAAATACGCCTCAGGAGAAAAGAATCCGTATTGCTCGTGTTATTACAGCAATCATTGTAATTCTTTCACTTGTTGCTGCAATAAATCCTCCGGCAGGAGTCTTTACTATAGTAATGACCGTATTTGGAGGCATGGCTCTTGCTTTTGGTATTCCCAATATCTTCTCGGTTTATTGGAAGCGAAGTACGAAAACAGGTGCGATTGCTTGTGTTATTTTGTCATTGACTGTATATGTATGGCTTACGGCTGCCGGAATAGAGTTGTTTGGTATGAGTCCCTTCATGAATGGATTAATTGTTGCTATATTAGCATTTATCATTGGAAGTCTGCTTACACAAAAACCAGGTCCTGAAATGGAAGAGCTTTTTGACATTGGAACTTCTTACGGACCGCTTCCGGAATCTTTTGTTAAGACATCAAATGTTTCGGAGGAATTAAAAGCTGAAGCTTTGCGTGCAGAAAAGCTTATGACTAAAAACAATGTTTTAAAACAATCATTGAACATAAATGCTTTGGACGAGCCGATACCAACTAATTAGGCAGTGATAACTATGGATATAGTATGCTTACAAACTAATGCAGAATACAATTCAATAGAAAATGAAGCAGCTGATTTTAAAAATTATGACTGCCAAGAGATATTTTATCCGTTATGGTTGTTAGAGGTTGAAGTTTGCATGCATTTACTTTTTTCGAAAGTAAAAAGGATGAGTATGAAGGTAGCCGTGGATGGAATAACCGGTGATATAAGTTTTATTTGTAAACAAATAGAGACATATCATGCAGAAGTAAAGCCAGAACAATTACTGCCTGTAACCGCAAAAATGGATGCGGAAGGATTGGTAAAAGTGAAAGATTCTATGCTGCCTTTTGTACTATCTAAAGCACGCTCGTTTCTTGTCAGACCTTCAATTAATATACAAAACAAAAGTATTATTTTTAAGCCCTTTTACAGGCTTTCTTCTAAGGATGGGGATGACAGAATCATTTATTTAGATAAGAGTAACGGTAAAATAGCCGTATTAAGACAGGAGGGAAAAAGCAATGACTCTTTTTAGATGGGATGAATTAACATGGACAGAATTAACCAATCTTCGTGATGGCATCATTATCATACCGACAGGCTCGGTTGAACAGCATGGACCGCATTTGCCCATTGGTACGGATACATTTATAGCTGAAGGTTTTGCTAAAAAATTGTATAATAAAGCTATAGATAAAAAAATAATAATAGCTCCTTCTATATCATATACTTATGCAAAACTAAACAGTAATTATTTAGGAACAATCAATTTGAACGGGAGTACACTGATTAAACTGGGCTTAGACCTTATTTCGGAATTCTTGAGACAGGGATTTAATAAGATTATTTTAATAAACGGGCATCTTGAAAGTATACCTTTTCTGATGGAAGGAATTGAGCTGGCTCTTACAGCTTATGAAAATTCAAAAAATACAAATAGTGAAATTCCTAAAATAGTAATTGCTAATTGGTGGGAATTTATATCTGATGAAATGATAGATAATATATTTGGGGATAAATGGCCGGGCTGGGAAGCGGAACATGCTGCTTTAACCGAGACAGCACTGATGAAATATTTATACCCTGAGTTGGTTAGGGATATAAAAGTAGATTCGTGTGAGTACGAGAAATTGCCTTATCGCATTTTACCTTGGAATAAGCGTGTTCAACCTTCATCCGGCTCATATGCAAATCCTGACGGTGCTACTATGGAAATTGGGAGACATCTGACTGAAGCAGTTATTTCAGGTTTTACAGAACTAATTAAAAAAGAGTTTTAATGAGTTACCTATAATAAGAATGTTTATATATGCTGAATACTATGTTAAAATATGGGTAAAAGTGTAGATGAATAACAAATCTGCCAATCAGTTAAAATAAGAGGCATAGTAAATGGAGGATAGTAATGAAACATAAGTTTATTGCAAAGAGGTACTGGAAAGATAAAAGTACAGCCATGGGTCAGTCTGATGTGATAGCGAAGTCTTTTGAAGATATTATAAATTTAAGTCTGGGTGACCCGGATTTAATTACACACGATATTATAATAGATAATTCTTATGCTGATGCTAAGGCAGGACATACAAAATATACCGACTTTCGCGGGGACCCTGAATTGCGGCAAGAAATAATTAATTATTACAAAGAAGAATATGATATGGATATTAAAGATGAGGAAGTCTTTGTTTGTGCATCGGGATGTCTTGGAATGTACTTAGCCTTAGAAGCTATTGTTGATGATGGAGATGAAATAATACTGCAGGCACCATGCTTTACGCCATATCCCCAGCAGGTGGAATTAGCAAGGGGAGTACCCGTTGAACTGCCTACTTATGAAGAAGAAGACTTTCAAATAAATGTAGATAGACTTGAATGCTTAATTACAGAAAAGACAAAGGCATTGGTTATTAACTCACCAAGCAATCCGACCGGCTCTTGTCTTACTGTTGAAGTTATGGAAAAAATTGCACAAATCGCTGAAAAATACGACTTGATTGTAGTTTCAGATGATATTTATACATCTTTCAGTTATCAATATCCATTTGTGCCGTTTGCAAGTCTTCCGGGCATGAAAGACAGAACAATTATAATTAACTCTTTTTCAAAAAATTTTACTATGACCGGTTGGAGAATAGGAAATATTATTGCACCGGACTATATAATAAAAGTTATCCAGCAGATTAACGAAAATGTAGTTTTCACAGCACCGTCGATTTCGCAAAGGGCTGCAATCTATGCTTTAAAAAATCGCCATATAATTCAACCGCCTATGATTGAAGAATATAAGAAGAGAATGTTTTATGCAGCTGAGCGAATAAATAAGATTCCAAAACTTTCTGTTATTTATCCGCCGAAGGGAAGCTTCTACTTGTTTATGAATATTAAAAAAACAGGACTGTCAAGCGTTGAAGCGGCAGATTTAATTTTGAAAGAAGCTCATGTATTGATGCTGCCGGGGGATGCCTTTGGAGCTTGCGGAGAAGGTTATATTCGCATTGCCTGCACAGTTGATGTTGAAACACTGAAAGAAGCATTCGATAGAATTGAAAAGATAGCATTATTAAATTAATATAAAGTATTTATAGGGAATATAAAAACTTCCCATAATAATATTTGGGATAACCAAAAGGTTATCCAATATTTTTTCGGCAGGAAAATATTGACCTTAATATACACTTATTATATAGTAATGTTAGCGTTCTACTACTAATTATGGGGGTATGTAATGGAAATATATGAAGCATGCGGAATCAAAGCAGTAATAAATAATAAAAGTAAAGGTGTGAGGCCTTACTTTTTAAGTGAAGAAGAAATAAAAGGAGTAAGGAAGTTCCATGCTACAATCGACGGCTATGAAATTACGCCTTTGGTAAGCTTGGAATGTTTAGCTGAAAAGTTAGGTGTTTCCAAGATATATGTAAAGGATGAATCAAAAAGATTTGGACTTAATGCATTTAAAGGCTTGGGTGCAACATATGCCATAGCAAGACTGTTGTGCGAGAAATTAGGTGTGGATATAGATTCAATAGATTATAACTACTTTAAGCTGCCTGTGGTGAAAGAAAAAATCAAGGACATGGTCTTTGTCACCGCAACAGACGGCAATCATGGAAGAGCGGTAGCTTGGGCGGCAGCTCAATTGGGATGCAACTCAATTGTATATATGCCAAAGGGGTCTTCCCTGAGGAGATTGCAGCATATTAAGGATACTGGTGCGGAAGCTTTTATTACGGATGTAAATTATGACGATACCGTAAGGATGGCTAAGAAGAAAGCTGATGAAATAGGTGGATTATTAGTTCAGGATACAGCTTGGGAAGGATATGAAAAAGTTCCCAACTGGATTGCTCAGGGCTATACTACAATGGCAGCCGAAGCCATAGACCAGATGAAGTCGGATGGAAGCATGAAGCCGACGCATGTCTTTTTACAGGCGGGAGTGGGCTCCTTTGCGGGAGGTATATTGGGATACTTTACAAATATTTATAAGGATGAGCCGCCCGTAACTGTAATTGCGGAGCCGGAAAATGCCGCATGTATTTATAAGTCTGCCTTGGCGGACGACGGAAAACCTCATTCCGTTTCGGGAGACCTTAATACCATAATGGCGGGATTAGCTTGCGGAGAGCCTAATACGGTTACCTGGCCTATTTTAAGAGATTTTGCAAAAGTCTACGTGTCTTGTCCTGATTATGTGGCAGCTAAAGGAATGAGAATATTGGCAGCTCCTTCAGGTAATGATAAGAAAGTCATATCAGGAGAATCAGGTGCAGTGGGGTTAGGACTGTTAACCCTGTTTCTTGAAAAAGAAGAGTTGAAACCATTAAAAGAAAAGTTAAAATTAAATGAAAACTCTGTAATAATATGTTTCAGTACGGAAGGGGATACTGACCCGGAACAGTACCGAGCGATTATTTCACAGCCGGAGATTTTTAACTGAAAGGATGAAAAGTATGAAAAATTTATGGGGCGGTCGTTTTTCCAAGAGTATGGAAGACTATACCGCTGATTACAATGAATCTATAAGCTTTGATAATATTTTGTATAAACACAGTATTACGGGCAGCAAAGCTCATGTAAAAATGCTTGCAAAACAGCAAATCATAAGCAATGAAATATGCGAAGAAATATTGAGGGGATTATCAATTGTAGAAAAGAAAATTGAAAATAATGAAGTTGAATTTAATATACTCGATGAAGATATAATGATGATTATTGAAAAAGAGCTCACCAAGGAAGTCGGAGAAGCAGGAAAATATCTTCACACAGCGAGAAGCAGAAACGACCAGAATGCATTGGATGAAACGCTGTTTTTGCGGGATGCAGTAAAGAATTCAATCAAACATTTAATAGATTTACTTGATGTCCTGATAAATAAGGCAGAAGAAGAATCACATAAAATAATGCCCGGTTTTACTCATTTACAGCACGCTCAGCCGATAACGGTCGGATTCTACTATATGGCACATTTTCAAGGCTTGCGAAGAAATGTTGAGAGATTCCGAGAATTATTAAAACGTCTGGACAAAAATCCCTTAGGATCGTGTGCATTGGCGGGAACCACATTGCCCATAGACCGTTTTGCGACAACAGAATTAATGGGTTTTTCGGAACCCACGGAAAATGCATTGGATACAGTTGCTTCAAGAGATAACATTGCAGAATATTTATTTAATGCTGCTCTATGTATGACTCATTTAAGCGGTTTTGCAGAAGAAATTATTGTTTTTAATTCTCAAGAATTTAATTTCATCACTATTGACGACAGCTTTTGTACGGGTAGCAGTATTATGCCTCAGAAGAAAAACCCGGATATTGCCGAATTGGCTCGAGGCAAATCAGGTAGAGCCATAGGGAATCTCATAACACTTTTGACCGTTTTAAAAGGTACCTTTTTAACATTAAACAAGGATTATCAGGAAGATAAAGAAGCACTCTTTGACAGTATACATACATTGGACAGAACAGTGTTTATATTTGCCAGAATGCTTGAAAATATAACTTTTAATGAGGATGTATTAAGAGCGCATTTAAAAAAAGGATTTATAGAAGCAACGGATATAGCGGAATTCTTGGTAAAACATAATATTCCATTTAGGGAAGCTCACGAAATCGTGGGTAAGTTAGTTAAATATTGCGAGCTCAAATCAAAGACTTTTCAGGATATAAACAAAGAAGAATTGAAGGAGTTAGACTTTCCCGTTGAAATTGAAGACTTGAGTCAATTTACCGTAGAAAACTGTATAAAGAACAGAAACAGCTATGGAGGCACATCCTACGATGATGTTAAAAGACAAATCAATAATGCCAAAAATTTCGTCGCTGAGTTAAAAAGTCTGTTCTAATCATCCTGAGTATGATAGAGGTGTAAGATGGAAGCAATTTTTAGAAAGAAATACATAGTACAGCCGAGTGAAACAGATTTTAGAAGGCAGCTTAAGTTAAGCTCGTTATTTTTATACCTGCAGGACATGGCAACCGAGCATGCCTATAATATCGGTGTGGGAAGAGATGTATTACAAAAAAAGTACGGCATCATATGGGTATTAAATCGTGTAAAGGGTGAAGTAATAAGATATCCTATGTTCAAGGAAGAAATAACAATTGAAACTTGGCCGGAGCCGCCGGAAAAAGTTCAGTTTAACAGGAATTTTTTAGTTTATGACAAGGATGGAAATATTATAGTCAGGGCTTTTAGCCAATGGGTTGTAATAGATTTCATTACTAGGAAACTGAGAAGAAGCAGTATAATAGAAGAAGAATTTCCAAAGGTTGACAGAGAAAGAGCTATCGACTGTACACTGAACAAAATAAAACCAAGAGGCAAACTAAATTTGGGTTATAAAAAAACAGTCGGTTACAGTGACATTGATATAAACGAGCATTTGAACAATGCAAAATACATCGATTATATAATGGACTGTTTCAGCTTGGAAAATCACAAAAAATACTCTGTCAAAGCAATCGATATAGATTATATACATGAAGCATTGCCGGGTGAAATCATACAGCTTTATACCGATACAGAAGATGCAAAAGATAATATGGTATACATAGAAGGAATTAACGAAAATACGAAACTTACAACCTTCAAGGCACAAATATTAAGAAAATAATTACAAAAGACACGGGACGTTTGTTTTGCTTCCTTGTCTTTTTTATATACGATTGATAGCCAATACTTGTCAGTATGTCGAATACATAAAATATAATTGGCAACAATAACCTTGGAGGTGATTATGTGATATCACGTAAATCAGTTATAACTTTTGGCATGGTTGCTATTCCAATTGCAATGTATACGGCAACGCAAGACAATGATATTCATTTTAATCAGCTGCATGCGGAAGACAACAGCCGAATAAGATACAAGAAAACATGTGCACATTGCGGCAAAGAAATAACTTCTAATGAAATTGTAAAAGGATACCAATATGATAAGGACAAGTATGTTGTAATCACAGATGAGGAAATTGAAAAAATAAAGACGGAGAAAGATAAATCAATTCAAATTCTTCATTTTGCAGAATTGAACCAAATTTCACCCGTTTATTATGAAAAGACCTATCAGGCAGTGCCGGAGCCGGGCGGGGAGAAGGCTTTTGAACTGTTGCGCTCTGCACTGATGGCCGAGCAAAAAATAGCCATAGGAAAGACTGTCATGGGCACCAAGGACACATTGATGGCTATTATTCCTCGAGAGGAAGGTATATTGATTTCTACCATGTTTTTTGCCGATGAAGTCAAAGAAATTCAAAAACAATATACCAAGCCTGAAGTATCCAAGCAGGAGCTCGATATGGCAAAGCTTCTTATAAATTCAATGGATACTCCTTTTGACCCTTCCAAATACAAGGATGAATACCAAGTGAAGCTTCGTGAGCTTATTGAAGCAAAAATTTCAGGAAGAGAGGTTGTTGCTGCCGAGCCTGAAAGTGCAGGCAAGGTAATCGACCTGATGGAGGCTTTGAAAGCCAGTGTAGAGAAAGCTAAGAATAAGGAAACGGCATAATATGGCTGTAGGATTAAATGAATATAAGCAAAAAAGAAATTTTGAAAAAACTTTTGAGCCGGAAGGAAAGACACAAAGCTCAGAAGAAAGTTTAAGATTTGTTGTCCAGCATCATTTAGCCAGCAGAGACCACTATGATTTGCGTTTGGAATGGAATGGTGTTCTTCTAAGCTGGGCAGTACCCAAGGGGCCTTCTTACAATACTAAGGATAAAAGGCTTGCCGTACAGGTAGAGGACCACCCTTTGGAATACAGGAATTTTGAAGGTACCATTCCTAAGGGGGAATATGGCGGCGGGGTTGTAATGATTTGGGATGAAGGATACTGGGAGCCTCATATGAATGTGGATGAAGGTCTCAGTGAAGGTATGCTCAAATTCAGTCTGAAAGGAAGCCGGCTTAGAGGCAGGTGGGCTTTGATAAGGTTAAAAGGTAAGGCAGGTGAAACACAGGATAACTGGCTTTTATTAAAAGAAAAGGATGAGTATTCTAAGGATGAAGAAGGAATGTCCGAATTTACCACCAGTATCAGGACCGGACGAACAATGGCTGAAATTGAAGGAGGTCAAGATGAAAAGTTCATCAAAAATCCTTTCAGTAAAGCTGATGTTCAGCTTGCCAAATTAGTTAAGGCAATCCCGGAAGGTGATTGGCTTTATGAAATGAAATATGACGGCTATAGAATTTTGGCATTTGTGGAAGGCAACAGTGTCCGTCTTATAACAAGAAAGGGCAATGATATTACCAAACGGTTTTTTACGATAGCCTCTTCGCTTATAGACTTGGCTAAGGGAAGAGCAATGGTATTAGACGGTGAAATAGTTATTACGGATGAATCGGGCAAGACGGATTTTCAAGCTTTACAAAACTATTTAAAAACGCAGAACTCTCAAAATCTTACTTATATTGTCTTTGATTTGCTCGCCATTGACGGAGAGGATATTCGAGGACAATCTTTAATTCTAAGAAAAGAAAAGCTTGAAAGTTTATTGCAGGATGCGCCAAAAAATCTTTACTACAGCCGCCATGTGAAAGGATACGGAAAGGAAAGCTTTGCTGCAGCTTGTGAAGCTGGAATGGAAGGAATAGTGGGGAAAAAACCTGATTCCATTTACAGCGGAAAAAGGAATGATGACTGGATAAAAATTAAATGCGATAAAAGACAAGAGTTCGTTATCGGAGGATATACACTTTCAGATAAAAGAAGCAGCGGAGTAAGCTCCCTTCTTCTCGGAGTTTACGAGGGTGAGGATTTAATATATGCAGGACGTGCAGGCACGGGAATCAGTGAAAATGATATGAAAATTCTTGAGAGTAAATTTGAGGGTTTAAAGTGCTCGAAGCCTCCTTTCAAGGAGGTGCCAAAGACAAAGCCTAATGAAAAGATTACCTGGCTTGAGCCCAAATTGGCTGCAGAAATAAAGTTTGCAGAATGGACCAAGGATAATCTGCTAAGGCAAGCAAGCTACAAAGGATTAAGGGAAGATAAGGACACTAAGGATATTAAAAGGGAAAAGGCAGAGGGGATTCTGCCCCAATCAAATGATGAAGAGGGAAGATACATGGAAAAAGATCTTATTATTGAAGGAGTTAAAATTTCAAGTCCTGACAAAATCATATACAATGAACTCGATATAACAAAGGAAGAAGTTATTCGTTACTATTCAAAGGTTGCAGAGCATATGCTTCCTTATGTGAGGCATAGAATTTTAAGTATTGTACGTTGCCCCAAGGGAGTATCCCAAGCGTGCTTTTATAAAAAGCACCCCGGTCCCGGAAGCAAAGGAATTATTACAATGCCCGTTTCAACAGGCGATGATGAAACAGGTGAATACTTTTATATAGAGAATGCAACAGGGTTAATATCTGAAGCCCAGATGGGTACTTTGGAATTTCATATTTGGGGAAGCAGTGTTGATAATCTTGAAATGCCGGACATGATGGTATTTGATTTGGACCCGGATGAAGGAATGGATTTAGACAAAGTTCGCCAAGGGGTTATTGACATTAGAAGTATACTTGATGAACTAAATTTAAAATCATATCTTAAGATAAGCGGTGGTAAGGGATATCATGTGGTAATTCCGTTAAAACCTACCGCCGATTGGGATAAATTTCATGATTTTGCAAGACAGGTTGCAGAGGTAATGGAAAATAAGTGGCCGGAAAGATATACAAGCAATGTAAGAAAAGCTAAAAGAAAAGGCAAAATATTTATTGACTGGATTCGGAATGCAAGGGGAGCTACAAGTATTGCCCCTTATTCACTGAGGGCAAGAAAAGGAGCTAAGGTGTCTATGCCTATATTTTGGGAAGAGCTTTATACGGTTGCGCCGGATGGCATCAATATGGAGGATGCTCTTTTAAGGATTGAAAAAAAGGACCCTTGGGAGGATTTCTTCCAAAACAGCCAATCGATTATATAGAATAACCTGCAAGAACCTACAGGCTCACTGTAGGTTCCAATACTGTCAATGTATTATTATAAGTATTAAGATTAGTAACTGCCCCTATGGGTATGGCCATTTTATAATAGCCGTGCCCTGAAGCTAAATTGGTCATAAGAGGTTTGCCTAAGGGAACAATTACTTCATTTATTATGTCTTCATAGGTTTTTCCGTAATTTGCATAACAACCTGCACATTCTCCCATTATAACTCCGGCGCAATCTCTGAATTTACCTGCATGAATCAAATGAGCAATCATTCTGTAAACACGGCTTGCTGCTTCGTGAGTTTCTTCAATAAATAAAATCCTTCCGGTAGTATCAATTTCAAAGGGTGTTCCAAGTGTATCAACAAAAGACGTTAGATTGCCTCCTACTATGGTACCTGTTACATTTCCCTCAATTCTGCTTATCAGCGGAATACCGGGGGGATTCTCCAAAGGTCTTGGTGCAGTTATTGTTGATGTGGCAGTAAAAAATTGGTCAAAATTATATGCAGGGGTAGTGGGTCTAAAATCTATTAACAATAAGCTGTGAAAGGTAATTAAGTCTGACAATTGGTATAAAACATTCAATAAAATTGTTATATCGCTGTATCCGGTTATAATCTTAGGGTTGCGCCTTATTACATCAAAATCAAGATAAGGAATGATATCCGAAACTCCCGTACCACCTCTTGTAGGTATAATAGCTCTAACTTCGGGATTCACAAACATATTCATTAAATCCGCAGCACGTTCCATGGGCGAAGCAGCAACAATACCTGCATCGGAATATACAAATTCGCCTACTACAACATTAAAACCCATAGATTCTAATGTTTGAATTCTAGAGTCAACAGATTCGGCATCACGAGGACTACCCAAGGTAACTACGCCTACGGTATCTCCTGCTCTTAAAATAGGTGGTCTGATAGCCATTCTTTCCTCCTAATAATATCCATTCTATTTAGTTATTATATGAGAAAAAGCTATGTTGGTTAATAAATAAGAAGTTCATCGGCAGAAGAAAAAATCAAAGCATATATGAAATTGTAAATTGAATAGCTCAAAAATTCAATTAATGGTTATCTTGATATAAAAGATACTTCTACAGGTCATATATGCTCGAAATTCTAATTAATGTGTCTAAAATGGAATAAATTAATTTTTTAATTCACACATTAATTGAAATTTTGAACACTCAGATGAAAAAAATACTAAATATAGGTTCGCTCGAAATTATTCGAGTATCTATAAAATAAAATAAATAATATTAATCCCTTTAAATTTGAAGATATAGCTATTGCCCACCAAACACCCGGCAATCCTAATGACCTGCTTAGTATCAATGCGGCCGGTATTCTAAGTACATTCAGTATAATTCCGTTTATCGTGGGGAAAATTGTTTTTCCTAATCCGTTAAATGCACCGGTAGTACCAATTTCAATTGCCATGAGGAATTGAGAAAAACCTAATATATGCAAATAAATTATTCCTTCCTTTATTGCAATCGGGTCATTGGGAGTAAATAATGAAAATAGTTGTTCAGCACCAAAAATCAATAGCAAGGTTGAAAATATTCCGATACTCCCTACAATTTGAATCCCCTGTACATATCCGTCTTTGACTCGTTTTATTTTTCCGGCACCGTAATTTTGCCCTACAAATGCAGATATAGCTGCAGAAAAACCTTCAGTTGTCATCCATGTAATGGACTCGATTTGAGCGCCTATACTTTGAACGGCAATTGCAACGGGTCCGAAAACTGCCAGTATTCTGGTTAGAATTATTGCTATGCCCGCATGGATACCCATCTGAGTAAAGGGAGGAAATCCTATTTTGACTATATTTTGAATAATGGGTAGTCTTGGTTTCTTAAATAATTTTGCATGTGAATAAATAGTATCATATCTTTTCCCTATAATTAAGAAAATCATCGTCACGAAGAATTGAGCCATTATTGTAGCTAAGGCAGCACCTTTAACACCTAATGCCGGCAAGGGACCGAAACCGAATATCAACAAAGGGTCAATAACAATATTTGCAATAAGACCCACTGTATTAATTTTAAAAGGAGTAATACTGTTTCCGGTGCTGTTTAAAATTGCTGAGAAAACAGGATTTAAAAAGTGAAATGTGATTCCTGCTGAAATAATTGTCAAATACTCAACTGCCATTTTACTTACATTTTCATTTTCAATATTAAAAAAACCAATTATTTGGTGTCTGAAAATATACAAAAATAAAGAGTATAATATAGCTATGAAAAGATTTAGCTGAAGTCCGTTGTTGATATAGTTTTTTACACCTTCCGAATCTCCCTTCCCAAATAATTGGGCAACCATAACTCCAACTCCCACCTGTGCAATCATCACCAATGAAGAGCCAAACCATAAAAAATAGCCTGCAGCACCGGCGGCTGCAACGGCATCGGTACTGAGCCTGCCAAGCCACATAATGTCTGTCAAGTTGTATGCCATATTTATAAATGAAGTGCCCATTATGGGAAGTGCTAACTTTACTAATGCACTTCGTATTTTTCCTTCTGTCAAAATAATATTGTTTCTCATTCTTTTGTCCTTAGTAATTATTATTGTATTATTTTAACTGATAATTTTGCTTTGTACAAGCAAAACATATACTTGCCAATAAGGCAAAACAAAATTACTTCACGATTGGTTACTTATAATGGAAAATAAGCTAAGAGTATAAGGAATTGCCTAATATTTCAAGATTTATAACAATATTATTATGTTATAATTAAAAAAACGTTTTATAGGAGGAGTATGATGTATATTGTCTATACATCATACAGGATATATGAAGAGGACAAGATTAAAGTATTTAATCATATCATTAACCTTAATTCTTTTGTTTTACATAGGACAAGCTGCATCTTTTTTAACCGAAGGAAGTGAAAAAACAAAGTCAATAAATGAAAATACTGAAAAAGCTCAACAAATAATTATAGGGTATTATCCTGCATGGAAGTCTTATTCGGGATATACTCCGGAAAGTGTAGATATAAGCAAATTAACCCATATAAATTATGCGTTTGCAAATATAGGTCCGGATTACAGAATAGAAATGGGATATCCGGATAAGGACCCCGAAAATTTTGAAAAGTTTCGGGATCTTAAGAAAATTAACCCTGATTTAAAAGTATTAATTTCAGTAGGCGGATGGAATTGGTCGGGGAGATTTTCGGACATGGCGGCCACAGACGAAAACAGGAATAAATTTACGGACAGCTGTGTTGAGTTTATTTCAAAGTATGGTCTTGACGGTGTGGATTTGGACTGGGAATATCCGGTCGGAGGAGGCCTTAAAACTAATTCAAAAAGACCTGAAGACAAACAAAATTTCACTTTGCTTCTTAAGGAAATGCGCGAAAAGCTGGATGCTCAAGAATTGAAGGATAACAAAGATTATTTGCTCACTATTGCAGCCGGAGCAAGCAACTATTACATAGAAAACACAGAAGCAGATAAATTTCAAAATTATTTGGATTATGTAAACCTAATGACCTATGACATACATGGTCCTTGGGATAAATATACTGACTTTAATTCTCCCTTGTATAACAATAATGATGAATCACATCAATATAAAATAAGCATTGAATCAAGTGTTAAGGCATGGCTAAGAGCAGGTTTGCCGGCTGAAAAGCTGGTAGTGGGAGTTCCGTTCTACGGTTATTTATACACGGTATTAAAAAATACAATTGATGGGCTCTATCAAACTCATAAAAACGGCAAAGCATTGAGCTACGATACCATAAAAAAGGAATATCTCAGCAATCCTCAATATACAAAAAATTTTCATTATGAGTCATTGGTTCCATGGCTTAACAACGGAAAAACTTATATAAGCTATGATGATTCTCAGTCTATAGCATTGAAGGCTGTATATATAAGAGAGCAAAATTTAGGCGGTGCAATGATTTGGGAATTAAGCCAGGATTCAGAAGGCGAGCTTTTAAATTCACTGTATGAAGGTCTCTATGACGGCTCGGTGTTGGCGGCAAGAGACTATGTGGGACATTGGGCAGAAGCCGTAATACAGAAATGGCTTGATATGGAATATATAACCGGATATCCTGACGGGACTTTCAGACCTGAAGAATTTATAACAAGAGCCGAGTTTGTCAAAATAGTTAATAATGCCTTTGGTTTTAAAGAAACTGCCGAAATTACATTTACGGATGTT
>Ga0255345_1001352_pt1 | contig 35801 bp, 29 predicted proteins | sample wastewater_treat_6_FD_192415 | JGI IMG/M metagenome (GOLD analysis project Ga0255345, IMG submission 192415) | Wastewater microbial communities from Lulu Island WWTP, Vancouver, Canada - plant20 | ecosystem: Engineered > WWTP > Wastewater > Unclassified | place: Canada: Vancouver, British...
AAAGAGTTGTTTGAAAATTTTTGCAATTAATGATTTATGATGGAAAGGATGATTAGACATAATGCTAATATGATTGCTTGAACAAGCAAACCACCGATTGCAAATCGGCGGGAGCGAGGGGGGGGGTGTGTTCGTGCTTTTTATCTGTTAAATGTTTTGTTAGCCCAAGTAAAAAAATCGGTCAAACTAAAAACTAAAATTTCTTTATGTTTATTCTCTTCGCTTGTATATTTTTTCTGTTTAACGGCATCCTTTAACCATTTAATTGCGCCTGTTTTCCATCCAGAGCCATCTATTAATATCATAATTGTTTCTTCTGGCATTGCTTCAATTGTGTTTAAATACAGGTACGGGAGTTTCTCATCAACTGAACCACCAACTTGTTGCCATTTGCATTCTATACGAATTTTTAATTCATATTTTTCAGAAATAAGCAGAAATTCTGTATTTCCGTTGTGCTCATAAATTGTTGTAAAAGGAACATTTTCAAGTAATAATTCCTTACCATATTTTTCTTGATTTTTCTCCCAATCTCTATATTTTACAAGCTCAAATCCCTTTCCTATCAAAACCGTTTTAACGGCAACTTCAAGTTGATTGCCTGATATATAACTTTTTGTTCCTTTTCCATTATGTTGTTGTGTAATTTGTTACCACTATTTCATTTATTCTGCCCCTTTTGGTTGGGTCCGAATTTATCATTCTTCTTGCAGGAACTCTTACTATATTGAATCCATTATACATGTCATCGAAAAAATTATCATCAGGATCAATATTTTTAGGGTCTGAATTACTCAACATGACATAAGATCCTTCTGAATCAAGTTGTTTAAAAAGCTGTGCTAACTGCAATTGTTCACTATCAGTAAAATTTTGTTTGTGATATGCTTTAAAACTTGCAGTTTTACTTATCGGCCTATAAGGTGGATCGAAATAAACAAAAGAATCAGATCTTAAGTCTGTTACAATATCTTTAAAGTCAGCTTTTTTTATTTCGGCAATTTCTAAAACCTTATTGACTGCCAATAAATTTTGTTCATCACAAATTGTCGGGTTATCATAATCGCCTACCGGTGAGTTAAATTCTCCTTTTAAATTCACCCTGTAAAGTCCGTTAAAACATGTTCTGTTTAAAAAAATTAGTTGTGCAGCACGAGGAACCCAATTTTCAGAATATTTATCATAATCAATATTAAACCTTTGTAAATTATAATTTGTACGTTGATCGTAAAAAAATTCTTTACGTTTTACTTTATCAAGTTTCAAATAAGTTTTTTGGTAACGATATAAAAAATCAATTAGTTTGCTAACATCCCTTTGAATTACTTTATATGCCAGAATTAGTTCTTCATTAATATCATAAAGAAAAGCATTTTCAATTTCATATTTTTGAGTTATGTCAAAAAAAACTGCTCCACTTCCTAAAAATGGCTCATAAAAATTCTTGATCTTTTTTCTCTTAAGTTGTTCAGGATAAAGTTTCTGAAAAATATCCAAAAGTTGTCCTTTGCCACCAGCCCACTTTAAAAATGGTTTTGCGCCAACATTAGATGGGTTAAATAAATCTTGCACAACAGAACCAATTGTGTCAGAAGTTAAATATTTTGTATCAATTGCCATAATTCTATTTGAATGTCCAAATTTACAAAAATATTTTTTGTGTTACTTCATTCTAATGTTGTAGCATTTTTTAGCATGACAACTTTCGTCCTGTCGGGGGAAAAATTTTTGTAATTTTTCAATTTAACTGATTGAGCACTGAGCGAATTTTTTCGTAAGTTTTAATGGTATTGGGCACCAAAGGAAGACGCAATTTGTTTTCTATCATTCCCATGACAGCCAACATGCTTTTTACGCCGGCGGGATTTCCTTCCACAAAAAGCAATTCAAAAAGTTCGGTGAAACGATAATGTATCTGACGGGCATTTTGATAATCGCCCTGCAGAGCCAAACGAACCATACGGCTGAATTCGCGCGGAAAAGCATTGCCGATAACGGAAATCACACCGACAGCACCCAACGTAATCAACGGAAAAGTAATGCCATCGTCGCCGGAAATAACCATGAAATCCTGAGGCTTGTTTTTGATAATATCGTCGATCTGGGTAAAATTTCCGGATGCTTCCTTCACTGCGCAAATATTGGAAAATTCTTTTGCCAAGCGTAAAGTAGTTTCGGCAGTCATGTTTACGCCTGTTCTTCCCGGCACATTGTAGAGCACAAGTGGCAACGGTGAAGCTTTGGCTATGGCCGAATAATGTTGATAAAGTCCTTCCTGAGAAGGTTTGTTGTAATACGGAGTAACCGATAAAATGGCATCAATCCCCGATAAATCGGAAGTTTTCACTTTTTCGACCACTTGTCTGGTATTGTTTCCGCCAATTCCCAATACAATAGGCAATCTTCCGGCATTGCACTGAACAACAAAACGGGCTATTTCATCCTTTTCCTTGTCTGTCAAGGTAGGTGTTTCGGCTGTAGTGCCACATACAACCAGGTAATCGGCATTGTTGTTGATTATGTATTCAACCAACCTTCCCAACGCATCAAAATCTATCGAATCGTCGCTTTTAAAAGGTGTTACTAAAGCTACACCCATCCCTATGAGCTTGTTGTTAATCGTCATGGAGTGAAAAAATTTTATTCTGTTACAAAATTACGCTTTTTCATCGCAACTTTGTATATTTTTCAGGTAAAAAATTATCTGATTAAAAATATATAACAAATCGATGGGCAAATGGTCAGTCTTTAAGTTTGCAACAATGCTGTCGATATCCAATATAAAATCATACAATGGAAACGATGTTTTTCTAACTCCAATTTTCAACAATGCATTGGAATACAAAGCAATATATTGAAGAGGAATATTTTCGTTCAAGGATAAATCGAGCATTGCATCAAATTTGTTGGCGTCGATTGATTTAAAGACAGAATGTCTGGGTTTTTCAAAAAAATCGGTCTGACTTTTATCCACAATCGTTAAATTTTCAAAAATCGGGAAATCGGTTTTCAATTTTTTATTTCGAGGACAACCAATGGCTGTAACTTTCTTCCCATCTGCTTTCAGTATCTGCACTATTTTTTTCACCTGAAGATTTTTTTCCGCATCATCGGCTTCAAACAACAGCAAAATAGAATGAATGTCTGAATAATTTAGAAATTTGGGTATATGAAAATTGGCATCGGACAATTTGATAGCTGCATTTTTAATTTTTTTTCTGCTCAAAAATTTCATTATAATCTCTTTAAATAGGTTGTTTTGGGTTGACCTGAAAAAACACAGAAATTGAACTGTTTTATAATTTTATTCATTCAGTGGCTGATGATGGAATTTCTTCATTTATCATCGAAAGAAATTTATTTTCATCAATTAGTTCAATGCCCAAATTTTGTGCCTTTTTCAGTTTTTCCGGTCCCATGTTTTCACCTGCCAGAATAAAAGAAGTTTTTGAAGACACGCTGCCAACATTTTTTCCGCCATGTGCCTCGATTAAATCTTTGTATTCCTCACGTGAATGGTATTTGAATGTTCCGCTGATGACGACTGATTTTCCTTCGAGCTCGTTTCCCTTGCGTTTGGATTTATCATCATTAAGAGACAGTTGAACTCCGGCAGCTTTTAAGCGGTTAATAATTTCCAGATTTTTCGGATCGGAAAAATATTGTCGGACACTTTGAGCTATTTTATCTCCAATTTCCTCCACCTGAATCAAATCTTCATAATCGGCTTGTTGCAAAGCTTCAATTGATTTAAAGGCGTAAGCCAGTTTTTTGGCAACCGTTTCGCCAACAAAACGAATTCCCAGCGCAAACAATACGCGTTCGAAAGGAACTTCCTTCGATTTTTCTATTGAACTGATCAGATTAGAAGCCGATTTCAAACCCAATCGTTCCAATGAAACCAAATCGGAAATTTTCAGATCGTAAATATCGGCCACATTATGAAGCAAACCGTTTTCGTAAAGCAAATTAATAGTTTCTTCACCTAAACCTTCGATGTTCATGGCTTTTCTGCTCACAAAATGTTCAATTTTTCCCTTAATCTGAGGCGGGCAACCGTTTTCGTTGGGACAATAGTGGGCAGCTTCGCCGGGATATCGAATGAGAGGAGCATTGCATTCGGGACAATTTTTTATAAAAACAACTTTTTCGCCGTTTTGTGGCCGTGCGCTTTTTTCCACACCGGTAATTTTCGGAATAATTTCTCCACCTTTTTCGACATAAACCATATCGCCAATATGCAAATCGAGCGATTCAATAATATCTGCATTATGCAACGAAGCGCGTTTCACTGTAGTTCCCGAAAGTTGAACCGGCTCAAGATTGGCTACGGGTGTTACGGCGCCTGTTCTTCCAACCTGGAACGTAACCGAAAGAAGTTTGGTCAACGCTTTTTCGGCCTGGTATTTATAAGCAATGGCCCAACGTGGCGATTTTGCAGTTGTGCCAAGTTTTCGTTGTTGTTCCAATGAATTGACTTTCAATACAATGCCATCAATCGGAACCGGTAAATTTTTTCGTTCTTTGTCCCAAAAATGAATAAAATCCCACACTTCGTCGAGTGTTCTGCAAAGTTTAATATTTTCAGAAATTTTAAAACCCCAACCACGAGCTGCCTGCAAATTTTCAAAGTGCGTGTCAAAAGGAAGTTGTTCGCCCAATACATAATAAAAATAGGCATCCAGCTTACGGGAAGCAACGATGGCGGAATTTTGAAGTTTAATGGTTCCCGCAGCAGCGTTGCGAGGATTGGCAAAAAGCGGTTCTTCCTGTTCTTCTCTTTCCTTATTGAGTGCTTCAAAAACTGCCCACGGCATCAACACTTCGCCGCGAATTTCAAATTTATCGGGATAATCGCCTTTCAATCGCAAGGGAATGCTCCGGATAGTTTTGATGTTGGCTGTTACTACATCACCTTTTTCTCCGTCTCCACGCGTTACAGCCCGTTGAATTTCACCATGTTCGTATGTAATGGAAATGGAAACCCCATCATATTTCAGTTCACATACCAGTTCAAAAGGTTCATTTAATGCTTTCCGAACACGTTCATAAAAATCTTTCACTTCACCTTCTGTATAAGTATTTCCCAACGAAAGCATGGGATAGGTATGATAAGCCTGCTCAAAACTGGTTGTAATATCGCTGCCAACACGCTGGGTGGGCGAAAGAGGATCAAAATATTCAGGATATTTTTCTTCCAATTCCTGCAACTGCTTCATTTTCATATCATATTCGTAATCGGAAATAATGGGTTGCGAAAGCACGTAATAATAATAGTTGTGTTGCTCTATTTCCTGCCGCAGCGCTTCAATTTGTTCCTTGACTGTCATAAATTAGAAAAATAATAATTCCTGATGGGCAAAATTAATCAATTAAAGAAAAGTGAACAAGAAAAGGGCGGAAATTGGAAGAAAGTCGCAAAATTCCCGCCCTCAAAAAAATAAAATTAAAATTTCAAAGAGTAGCGCTGACCATTACCGGGAAATGATCGGAAGCAAAGCGCCCATATTGCTGTTCGTTAAGTACCCCATATTTATTGATGGAAATACCGCTCGTAACCCAAATATAATCAATTCGATCGTCCATTTTGGATTTTATTGAAAATGAATTATATGTACCCACCGTTCCATAAGGAGGTTGTTTGGTAATATGATAACTGTCGAAAAGTTTTCCGCTTTTAGCAATAATTTGAATCGGCTCGGCATCGGGTGTAGAATTAAAATCGCCCGTACAAAAAACCGGAAAGTTTCCGGCTATTTCACCAATACGCTTCAAAAGCAGTAAGGATGAATTTTTTCGTGCTATGTGCCCAATGTGATCGAAATGAGAATTAAAAACAAAAAATATTTTTCCTGAAGATTTGTCTTTAAATTTTCCCCACGAACAAAGACGATTGCAACAGAAGGCATCCCAACCTTTTGAAGGAACTTCAGGCGTTTTGGAATACCAAAAGTTTCCCTTATCCAATACTTCAAAGCGATTTGTTTTGAAAAAAATAGCAGAATGTTCTCCTTCATCAACGCCATCGTCTCGTCCTACGCCAACATAAGCATATCCACCCAATTTTAAAATGTCGTCCAATTGATGTTTATAACCTTCCTGTGTTCCAAAAATGTCGAAGTCGTGGAAACGAATCAGACTTTTGACAAATTCTTTCCGATTGGGCCATGCGTTTTCACCATCATCTTCCGTATCGAGCCGAAGATTAAAAGTTGCAACGTTGAGCGTAATGGTTTTTTTCTGCTGTGCCGATACAAAGCCGGAGCAAATTAAAAGAATAATTGCAGAAAACAGAATGCCGAGTTTTTTCATAAGATTGAAATTTAGGTTTTTTATAGCTTAAGAAAATTATAATTTGAATTGAAATTTCCTTTTTAAATCTTTATAAACTACTGATTTATACTGTTTGATGAAAATTAATTACTCACACAAAATATTGTAATATTAGTAATCAACTACAAGATTACTAATATTTTTTCTAATTTAGATTTTTTTAGTTGATTTTTTATATTTTATTTTCATGTAACAACTCAGCTAATTTTTTAAATTCAGAACATAAAAAACTAATGGCAAAGCAATTAATTTTTAATGAGAATTCAACACGAAAGACTGAGTAAAATTCCCGATATTTATATTAATTTTGCAAAATAGTTCAGTAAGAGACACAAATTCCTATTCTTAAAAATATTGGCATTATATTCGTACCATCAAAATCTTTCATCATGTTCATAGCTCAAAGATTGAAAAAGGAAAATATCTGCGAATACTTGCTTTACATGTGGCAAATCGAAGACCTGATTCGGGCTTTTCAGCTGAACATCGACTTAATAGATGAAAATATAATTGCTCCGTACCCGATTTCTGAAACAGAAAAAAGAACCATGTACGAATGGTATGAAAGTCTGATCGACATGATGCGCAAAGAAAACGTTCAGGAAAAAGGTCATTTGCAATTGAATAAAAATGTAATTATCGACCTGAACGATTTCCATGAACTTTTGTTGCAATCGGGCGCCGATTCGGAATACAATCATTTATTTTACAGTATTTTACCCCATCTTGTTCAGTTGAGAAAAAAAGCGGAAGTAAACATAAACGACATAGAGTTATGTTTTAATTTTTTGTACGGTATCATGATGTTGAATTTGAAAAAGGAAAAAATTTCAGATGAAACGGCCGCTGCGCAAAAGGATATTTCAAAGTTCATGGCATTGCTGGCAAAAGATTATAAGCTTTATCAGGAAGGAGAACTGGATTTGTACAAATAAAAAACTTTTGAGAATTCGCTTACATTTTTATCGTTTAAAATAATTTCGCAGAAAAAAACAATTTAAAAAAATCTTCATCATGAAAGGCATTGTTTTGGCAGGTGGTTCCGGTACTCGACTTTATCCCATAACCAAAAGCATTTCCAAACAAATTATTCCGGTTTACGACAAACCCATGATTTATTATCCGCTCTCAATACTTATGTTGGCGGGCATTCGTGAAATTCTCATTATTTCCACACCGCAGGATATTCATCTTTACGAACGTCTGTTGGGTGATGGTTCTGATTTCGGTATTGCAATTGAATATGCAGTGCAGCCATCGCCGGATGGTTTGGCTCAGGCCTTTATTATTGGTGAAAATTTCATTGGAAACGACAATGTTTGCATGATTCTTGGCGACAATATTTTTTATGGATTCGACTTTTCCAGAACATTGATCGAAGCGGCCAACCTAAAAGACGGAGCCATTGTTTTCGGTTATTATGTCAACGATCCGGAACGATATGGCGTAGCCGAATTTGATGCTGAAGGCAAGGTATTGAGTTTGGAAGAAAAACCAAAACAGCCCAAATCAAATTATGCCGTTACAGGACTTTATTTCTATAGTAATGATGTAGTTGAAAAATCGAAACACCTGAAACCTTCATCGCGTGGAGAATTGGAAATTACCGATTTAAACAGACTTTACCTGAACGAAGGACGATTGAATATGAAAATTTTGGGTAGAGGAATGGCCTGGCTCGATACAGGAACACATGACAGTTTGCTGGATGCTTCCAACTTTATTGCCACCATAGAAAACCGTCAGGGGCTGAAAATAGCCTGCCTCGAAGAAATTGCCTATCGCAACGGGTATATCGACCGTGAGCAATTGCTACGACTGGCCGAACCATTGAAAAAAAGTCATTATGGCGAATATTTGATTAAAATTGCAGGTGAAGTCAAATAGTTTGATTCTAAAACTATTTTTGGCTACAAAAGTGAGAGAGTCTCTTTTATTAAGCATAAGACGCTTTTAAATATATTTTCAAAACTTAAATGATACACTTTTCTTGAATGTTTTATCCTTTGAAAATATAATTTGTTTGCTGGTTTTATACATAACTGAAACTTGCATAAACCTGTCGCTTTCCTGAAAGATATTTTATTGATTTACTATGGTTTATGTAAATTTTTCAGACCCGATTAAAAATGGATTTTCTGTAAAGAAAAAACAATTAACAAATTGATTAACAAACATTTTAATGAGTTTATAAAGATAAATTTCAAAAAATAGGGATAAAATTGCTTGTATATGTAAAAAATAAAATGTAATTTTGCAACTCAATTTTGAGCAGAAGTATAACAACATAAATGAAATAAAATGCCTAAGATTTGTCAGATTACAGGTAAAAAATCTTTAAAAGGAAATAATGTTTCACACTCGAAAAGACGGACAAAAAGAAATTTCGATGTAAACTTATTTACCAAAAAGTTTTATTGGGTGGAACAGGACACATGGATTAGTCTTGATATTTCGGCTGCCGGTTTAAGAACCATCAACAAGTTGGGATTGGACGCATCCATTAAAAAAGCGCTGAAAAAAGGATATTTAAAATAAATACTATTAGGAGGCATACATCATGGCAAAAAAAACGAAAGAAGCAAGGGTGCAAGTTATTCTGGAGTGTACCGAACATAAGGACAGTGGTATGCCCGGAACTTCGCGCTATGTTACTCAAAAGAACAGAAAAAATACTCCCGAAAGGCTTGAGCTCAGGAAATACAATCCAATATTAAAAAGAGTTACTATTCACAGAGAAATAAAATAAGATTATGGCAAAGAAGGTTGTTGCATCAGTACAAAAAGGTGAAGGCCGTACTTTTTCAAAAGTGATAAAAATGGTCAAATCACCTAAAACAGGGGCTTACATGTTTACTGAAGAAATGGTGCCCAATGATAAAGTAAAAGATTTTCTCAATAAATGAAAAAATAAATTATTTCCTTCCTACAAAAGGGGATACGTAAAATACGCGTATCCCTTTTTTTATATTTGTCCCGAAAAATAAATTTACTTTCTCTTCCCTATTGGAATAGGTATTTCCATTATTTTAATCTACTTCTAAAAAGATATTTCATCATTTTTTCGGAAGGATGAAATTAATTTTTTGCTCTTTGCCTACAAATCGTTACACTCAGATTTTATTGCAGAAATTTTTTGTTAAAAAGAAGAACGCCAATATTAAAACCTACATTCCAATGATTCGAACCAGCGCTGTAATAATTCACGAATGCAGAAAGTGTTGCTTTTTTGAAGCTTAAAACCATAGCAGCTTCCGAAATAAATTCTACATCGGAAAAAGGTTTGGAATATGCTGCCGATTCATCAGGAAGACGATAAATGGTTTTATATGGAACAAAACAATAGGCTTCGGTCCTAAAATGCAATTGATTGTTGAAACTGTAAATGGGTTTCAGTCCGAATGCTGCGTATTGATTGGCGTTGTAACCCTCGTTGAAAATGGTAGTACTGTGCAACGTCGGACGGAATGCAGGCGACTGAATCATAGTAGCCGTATAATTGGGTAGCAATTTTCGGTTAGAAATGGCCAGTTCCCCATAAGTTCCCAATGTAACATTTTTCGAAAGGTTGATATATCGATCATATTTTCCAAGAAACTGCAGCCACAACTCTTGCCCTTCGAGTTCCCTCACAACAGGATAATTAAGATATTCATTGTGATTACCGCCGGCCAAACGTAACGAAGCAGCATAATAAGATCCGCCAGTAGGATAATTTGGACGATTTAGCGTGTTACTTTCGGCATCAACAAAAACGCTTCCCAATGAATAACTACTTTTGTCGTTTTTTACTCCCGAAGTAATCAAGCTTTTGTTCTGAAAATAATGATCGGCTAAATAACCTCCTCCCAGCCCAAATTCTATTCTACCTTTTTTTGTCAGAGGAAATCCAATGCTCAATTTACCGTATGTTTCCTGCTGATTGAAATACGACACGCGATTATCGTTATAAAACAAGCTGATTCCATCAAAATAATCAAACTTATGCGTTACAAAGCCAAACTTCACATAAAAATCGGTTTTGGCTGCCGCATCCATTCTAACACCAACTCCCAGCGCATTGTACATTCTACCAAACTGAGCATCCACATAAGCCGTTTGCGCATATTCCTTCAAATTTTGATATGAAAGTCCGATATATGCCTGATTGCTTGCCATAGATGAAATGTCGGCTCCCATCATAATCTTCAAATGATCTTCGGTTTTGACTTTCAAATGTAAATCAAATAAACCGGAAGTTTTATTGTACACCGCTGCAGGCGTGATTTCCGAAATCTGATTATCGGAAAGGAGATTGAAATAACTTTTTTTGAAACTTTTCAAATCGAAAACTTCATTCCCAGTATGAAATTCGCGTTCCACATAAAGTTTTTGCAAAGAATCTATTCCTTCTATATAAACATTTTGGAATTTAAGTTCAGGAAATTTATCCCGAAAGTCCTGTCGGTTTTTATTTAGTTCTTCTTCTGAAATTCTTCTTGAAATGGCCGATTTTATCTCCTCAATTTTCTGAAGTGTGGAATCGTAACCCATTTGATAAAGCTGATCAGCTTTTGTAAAATCAAACATGTTAAAATTCTTTAAATCGAAACGAAGCATAAAGCCTTCTTCTTTTGGAATAACATAATCGGTTTGAGACATCACCATATTTTCAATCTGTAAAAGAAGATTGTCTTCAGTGGGTTTTTGCGGATTTTTTGCCACAACGCTCCCAATCATAATATCGGGATTAAAGTCATTCCGCATCACATCTACAGGGAAATTATTGTAAATACCTCCATCAAAAAGCAATTTGTTGTCTATTACGATGGGTTTAAAAACCAATGGAAAAGTCATGGAAGCCCTTACTGCATCGCCCAATGAGCCCTTGCTGAAAACTACCGGAACTTTTTCCTCAATGTCGGAAGCTACACAACGAAACGGGACAAAAAGTCGATCGAAATTCTGTTCGGAAGCGGCTGTTGCCTGTGAAAATAAAGCCATAAAAGCATAATTGAGTTGATGGGTAGGAACAATATGCGTAGGGAGGACATTGCTTTTAACCCTCACTGTATCATGTGGATTGAAACGAAAACTGATTTCCATAAATGTTGGCTTTACATTACCATTACGAAAATAGAAAACATATTCAGGTTCATTCTGTCCGGTAAGCCAGAATCTAAAATCGTCGGACTTGATAATATTCAACATTTCCTCTGGTGTAAGTCCCATTGCATACATGCTGCCAACTATCGCCCCCATAGAAGTTCCTGCTATGTAATCGATTGGAATACCGTTTTCTTCCAAAGCTTTAATAACTCCAATATGGGCAACGCCTTTGGCTCCGCCACCACTCAATACTAACCCAACTTTTTGAGCGGTAGAACTTAAAGAAAAACATAAAATAAATGCGAAGGATAATAAATATAATTTCTTCATTAAAATCGAGATTTACAGGATAAAGTTACAAAAAAAATTGAGTTAATGATAATTTTTTGCTTAAAAATTTGGATTCCCTATTAAAACCCTTTTTTTTCGAAAAGAGTGAAAAAATTAGATTTTTTGAAGATAAACTGTAAAATTTCTCCACGTTGTTAATGCTTTTATTTTTTGATGACCGTAGCATGAAAATTTTTTTATTATTTTTGTGTTGAGACCGAATTAAAAATTGCTGCAATATTTTAAAAAAATGACATGAGAAAATCAAAGGAAGAGCTTCGTATTGTTTTTATGGGGACACCCGAGTTTGCGGTTGAAAGTTTAAAAATTCTTGTCGAAGGCGGATACAATGTCGTAGGAGTAGTTACTATGCCCGACAAGCCTGCAGGACGTGGATACAAGGTTCAGTTTTCGCCTGTAAAACAGTATGCACTTGAAAATAATCTGTTACTTCTTCAGCCGGAAAAACTCAAAGATGAAATTTTTCTGGAAAATCTGCAATCTCTGAAAGCAGATTTGCAAATAGTTGTTGCTTTCCGCATGTTGCCGGAGATAGTGTGGAACATGCCTCCATTGGGAACTTTTAATCTTCATGGTTCCTTGTTGCCGCAATATCGAGGTGCCGCACCCATCAACTGGGCTATTATCAATGGCGAAAAGGAAACCGGGGTAACGACTTTTTTTCTCACCCACGAAATTGATACGGGAAAAATTATTCTTCAGGAAAAAATTCCTATTCTTCCTTCCGATAATGCCGGCACTTTACATGACAAGTTGATGATGCTTGGGGCTTCCACCGTTAAAAAAACTGTTGATCTGATAATTTCTGATGCAGTGCAACCCATTGATCAGTCGGAATTGTTGAAAAATACGATTGAGTTGAGATCGGCACCCAAAATTTTCAGGGAAAATTGCGAAATCGACGTTTCGTGGGATGTTGAACGAGCGCATAATTTTGTACGCGGACTCTCTCCGTATCCTGGAGCATGGATGAACTTAGTTTTTCCGCATACAGACGAAAAAACGGTTTTGAAAATTTTTCAGGCAGAGAAAGAATTTTCTTCTCATCAGTTGCCTTTGGGAAGTTTGGAAACCGATGGGAAAAAGTTTGCTAAAATTGCGTTGAAAGATGGTTTTCTGGTGTTAAAAGAAGTACAGGCCCCCAACAAAAAACGAATGGAAATTGGCGAATTTCTTCGCGGCCTGCGATAAAAATTTATTTCATGGCTATCGTTTCTATTTCAACCAAAGCTCCCTGAGGAAGTTCCTTAACGGCAATCGTTGAGCGGGCCGGACAATCTTCCGTAAAAAATCTTTTGTAAATTTCGTTCATAGCTGCAAAATGACTCATATCGGTCAGGAAAACCGTAGTCTTAACTATTTGCCCGAACGAATATCCTGCCGATTTCAAAATGGCTTCGATATTGGAAAAAACCTGCTCGGTTTGTCCGTCAATAGTAGTTGAAATAATTTTTCCTTCTTGTGGGCAAATTGGAATTTGACCCGAAATAAAAAGAATGTTACTGCTTTCTACTGCTTGGCTGTAAGGTCCAATAGCTGCGGGCGCATCAGAGGTATGAATAACTTTTTTCATAATTAGTAGTGTTAGAGCATTCAAGTAAGGAATGCAACTTTTTGTTTTTACAAATTTCGCAATAAAAATTCATTTATTGTTAAGAAATTAATTTTTTCTTGGTCTGTTGTTTTAAAATATCTTCTATTGAATTTATAACAGAACTCATTTATATTGATTACCAAAATTTTCGTTAGTAAGTTGTGAATACATCCAACACCAACAACTTAACCTTGCCAAAATTAATATGTAACCCGAATCAATATCTTTTGCAGATTTTGTTGCCTTTACAATTTGTACTTAATGCGATTTGACATGTTTTGATAGTTTTTAAAAAGGAGTATCATCATCGGTTGTCAATTCGACTAATGTATCTATGCATTTCTTTACAGTATTTGAAACGTTATCAGCTCCGAAACTATTACGTTATTGTCCCGTGTCTTTTTTACAAACCAAAATACTGACCTCATAGAGTAAATAAAGCGGAACAGTTACAACCATCATGGTAAAAGGATCGGTTGTAGGAGTAATAACTGCGGCAGCTATTAAAATAATCACAAGTGCAAGTCCTCGTCCTTTTTTCAACATTTGCCGAGTGATTATTCCCAATCGAGATAAAAAGTACGAGAGAACCGGTATTTCAAAAGTAAGTCCCAATGAAAAGACGAGAATATACAAGGCGCTGATGTAAGAAGAGAGAGCAATCTGATTGGGTACCAGCGAAGAAACCTGATAGGTTCCCAAAAATCGGATGGTCAACGGAAAAATAATCAGATAACTGACGATTGCACCCAGATAAAACAACAAAGAAGAAAAAAAGAAAATTAATTCTATATTTTTTCGTTCATGCGGATACAAAGCAGGGAAGATAAAACGCCAAATTTCGAATAGCAGGTATGGAACCGAGGCAATGAGGGCAAAAGCAAACGAAATAGACAAATGGGCCATGAATTGCCCTGCCAGATTGATATTGATAAGCTGAAGATGAAAACTGTCTATTGTCAAATCGCTGAAATTTAACAACTTCGCAATTTCGTTAAACCAGCGATAGACATAAAAATCAGAATTTAAGGGTGCTAAAATAATTTTGTTAAACAGAAAATCTTTGTTGGAAAAGAATAACACCATTAACAGTCCTACAACTGCCAATGTTCGTAAAATGACCCAGCGAAGTTTTTCCAAATGCCACCAGAAAGTAGTTTCCTGTTCATTTGCCTTATTGTTTAACGACATACCGAATTGTTATCGTTATGTTATATGGATGTCATTTGCAAATCAGTTCTATCCATATATTAATTTTGGTATTTTTACTCAAAAAAATTGTTTGGGAAAAGAATGAATAACTTGAAATATAAGATAACTATTCCTTTTTGTTGTCATCTTCCTTAATTTCATCTTCTACATCTTTCATTCCTTTTTTAAACTGGCTGACTCCTTTTCCCAATCCGCGCATCAATTCTGGAATTTTTCTTCCTCCAAAAAGCAGTAGAATAACTAAGGCAATGATTAAAATTTCGGGTGTTCCGATAGCTAATAAAATTGTTGTAAGTGTCATGTCGATAATAAATTAATAGTTCAAAAATTTTATTCTTAAAAACCAAAATCTTCTATTTCAATTTTGTGGTTTGATTTTTCTTTTTTTATGGCAGCTTGCTGATGAACTTTGAGTCCTTCCACATAAATTGCTTTGTCGGGAAAGGCGGGACAAGCATATTCACAAGCGCCGCAACCAACGCAAATACCGGTATCGGTATGTGGAATGGTCAATTCATTTTTGTAGGGAACCATGTTTACCGCTTGAGTCGGACAATGTTCCGAACAGGCGCCACAACTTGTTTCATCTTTATATACAATGCAGTTTTTTAAAATAAAATGCACCTGTCCCATCTGATTTTTGTGCTTTTCTTCTTTGGTCAAAGCTGAGAGAGCTCCACTGGGGCAAATTTCGGAGCAAACAGTACAATCATAATTACAAAATCCTTTTTCGAAAGAAAGCATTGGCTGCATGATGCCTCCCAAACCATATTCAAAAAGTGATGGCCGAATGATTTGTGATGGGCACTTGCTGACGCAAAGATGACACGATGTGCAGGCACTCATTAAATTTTCGGCACTTTTTGATCCGGGAGGACTAACAGGAGTTTCTCTTTTTACCTTGTGAAAACCATTTATTTTGATTCCTTCCTGAGGCATTACAGCAACGGCTAAAGACGAAACAGCCAGTGTGCTCAGAAAACGTCGTTTGTTATTATCAATATCCGTTGTGGTCTGATTCTCTGTATTTTTTCTTTGCAAAGCAGATGCAGTAGCAAATTTTAGACCGTTTCGTTTGCAGGCTTCCATACAATTGAAGCAATTTACGCAACGCGAGTAATCGATTGTTTTTTCTTTTGCATCGATACAGGAAGATTTGCAGTTCATGCTGCAAAGTCCGCAGGAATTGCACTGTTCTTGATCGAATCTGATTTTAAAAAGGGAATATTTGCTGAGAAATCCCAATGTGGTTCCAACCGGACAAATGGTATTGCAGTAAAGACGTCCCTTTTTCCATGCCAAATAACCAATTATCAGCATCATAGCCAAAGTAATCAGAAAAGTGCCGATGCTGAGCAGGTAAATCTGAACTTTGTAGAGAGAATGAAATCCCGCAGCATTAAAAATTCCAGCCAGCAAATTGTTTCCTTCCATATACACCGGTTTGAACAAATGGGTGGCCATACGTCCATAAATGCTGTAAGGGTCGAAAAAACCGGTTAGAAAAGAAAAACCCAGAAAAAAAGTAATAACTGTAATTCCCAAAACTGACCAACGGAGAATGTTTTTTGCTGTACTGAATTTGAATTTTTTCTTTTTATTGATCTGTTTGGAAACCCATGAAACAATATCCTGAAAAATGCCCAGTGGACAGACAGATGAGCAATAAATCCGACCAAAAAGGAAGGTAATTCCGACTATTATCGTCAGAATGATGAGATTAAGCGAGAGCAATGCCGGTACCAGCTGAATTTTCGCCAGCCAATGAAACTGTTGTGGCAAAACACCTCGAAAATCAAGAAAATATAAAGTAATCGGGATGAAAAACAGGAGAGAAATGACGACTCTTAATTTCTTCAACATCTCTGTTTACATTTTAATCCGTTTTATATTTAACTGATTGAGGTTCATGGTTCCAACTTTCAATTCCTGAGCCTTTGCCAAATGTTCGACGCTTTCCAGTGGCATGTCTCTCACCTGATTGAAAAAATTGGTGGCAGCCGTATCAACAGCTACAATATCCTGCGACATGAACAATCCTTTTGCAAGCACGACGTCTGCTTCGGATTTTCCTCGTGGACCATTGGTTTTCATCAGTCGGTAGGCATCAACCACATTCAAAACCGCCGGTTTACTCATGGTACAAATATCGGCAATGCATTGTTGTAAATCGTGGCTGTGGAAGAAACCTCTGTCCCAAACAATTCCCATGAGGTTTTTCATGGAAATGGTCATTTTTGCCCCGCCATGATTTTTCAGAATGGGAACATTAATCCACACATCCGATTCCAAAAGAACTTTGTGAACTTTGGCCGATTTCAGATTTTTGGCACGAGGGAGTGAAATGGATTCATAATAGGATTCCAAATCGGCTGGAACTACCTTCGCTCCTGCAGCTTTGGCTGCTGCTTCAATTCCGCTGCTGGCATAGCATTTTCTCCAGTCGTCGCAAGTATGATCAAAAACGGTAACTTCTTTGGCGCCGGCCTTGAAACATTGCCGAATAATTTCTCCTACCAATTCAGGATTCGTTGTAGCAGCATATTCTGGAGTTTTATCCCAGCCAATATTTGGTTTTACAACAACCTTATATCCTTTTTTGACAAATTTTTCCATTCCGCCAAATTCGGCAATTCCTTTTCGGAACATTTCAACCGGCGTTCCTCCCAACACGGCAACAAGATCGTAATTTTCGTTTATTTCTTTTCCGCTGAAATGCTGAGTCATCAGTGACATGGCTTTGCTTTGCTTTATGGTAAAAGCAGCTCCACTGAGTGCAAGCATTTTTAAAAATTCTCTTCTGTCCATAGTGTTGTTTGTTTAAAAACAAATTTCAAATTATCCAGGGAAAACGGAAACAGCTTTCGTTGTAAAGAGCGTAATCTGCATTCCCGTTAACGGCAAAGGTTTTGATAAGTTGTGCTCCTTCCAGCAGCTTTTTTGCAACGTTAATTGTTGCACCGGTTTTAATTCGATCGTCCACCAACAAAATTTTTTTCCCCGTATATTCAAAATCAATGGGTTTTAATAGTTGGGGAGTTAAATATTTTGGTTGTTGAAAGTCATCACGAAAATTGATGTGCAAAATTTGGATTTCTGTTTTTAACTTCTGATTGATAATACCTGCAGGGACAATTCCACCGTTGGCAATAGCAACAATCAGGTCGAAATTTTCATCAAATCGGATATCGGCAAAACGTTGCATGATTTCCGAAAAAGTTTTCTGCTCCATTCAAATTACAGCTTTTGAATGGATCTCAACAAGGCATAACCGCCCAACCACTGCAGAAGCAATCCCGGAAATCCCATTCTCAAATCCTGATAGGCAAGAATAAGGCTGCCGGTGTAGAACCATTCAAACATCAGCCCGGTTAACTGATAAAACAGAATTGCCAACAACAATCCAACAAGACTCACTTTTTGACTTTTTGAAGCAACATAGGCGGCTCCAATTGCCAATAAAACAGATTTAGTAATAATGATAGACAACATGCCAACCGGTGGCATTCCAAAAATCCAACTGTTGACCAAAGGCGAAATTATTGCCGTAATAAGTCCAACAGTAAAGCCGTATTTGTAAGCTCCTATTAGAGTAAAAAAGTAAATGGGCAGGAAAATAAGGCCGCCATTGGGAATGCTGTGTACCAACTGGGGAAAAATTATATTCCCGACAATAAAAATAGTTGCAAATAAATATGTTTTTAATGTTCGATAATTGTAGTGATAAAGTTTAATTGTGGTATCCATAGCAAATCATCATTATTAAAGAATTAATTTTCAATCTTAGCATAAGACAAAAATATAAATAAAAAACAAATCATTCTCCAAAATTAAGCAAATTTTACAGTCATTTTAAATTGAAAATGAAAATTATAATGTTATTCGCTCGCTCCCGCCGATTTGTAATCGGTGGTTTGGTCTTGTTCGGCGTATCCTCCTGGCTACGTCGCACTAAAAATAAAATCTCCGGTTTTTTTAATGGTGAATGATTTTGAGAGGATTTGCTTTTTTACTTGAGAGAAAGAAATTTTTTTATTTTTGGTATCTGTTTTTCCAAAGCTTTTCCAACCATTCGGCCATTTTTTTCTCTGCAGCATTATCCTGTTTTTTCCAAATGCTGACATTTTTAAGCTGGTCGGGAAGAAACTGCTCTGCTACAAAATGATTTTCGTAATCGTGTGAATATTTGTAATCTTTTCCGTAACCAAGTTCTTTCATGAGTTTGGTAGGTGCATTTCTTAAATGGAGTGGAACTGGCAGATCTCCGGTTTTTTCTACCATATTCAAAGCATCGTCAATAGCCAGATAGGCCGAATTGCTTTTTTGAGAAGCTGCCAGATAAACTGTAGTTTCGGCGAGAATAATCCTTCCTTCGGGCCATCCTATTTTTTGCAGTGCATCAAAACAGGCGTTTGCCAGCAATAAAGCATTGGGATTGGCAAGCCCAATATCTTCAGCAGCAGAAATGACCAATCTTCGAGCAATAAATTTCGGATCTTCACCGCCCGCTATCATTCGGGCAAGCCAATAAATGGCGGCATCAGGGTCGCTGCCACGAATGGATTTGATAAACGCAGAAATAATATCGTAATGCATTTCTCCATTTTTATCGTAAGCCATTGGGTTTTGCTGCAGTCGGCGGGTAACAATATCATTGGTAATGTGAACCGTTTCGGAAGGTTCGGCAGTAACAACCAGTTCGATGATATTCAGTAATTTGCGGGCATCACCTCCCGAAAAACGCAGCAAAGCTTCCGTTTCATCCAAATGAATTTTTTTCTTTTTCAGTTCTTCATCGGTATCAATGGCTCTTTGAGCCAATTCCAACAAATCGTTTTTATCCAATGGAGTGAGTAGATAAACCTGACAGCGGGAGAGGAGAGGCGTAATTACTTCAAAGGAAGGATTTTCTGTGGTAGCACCAATTAAAGTTATAGTGCCATTTTCTACGGCTCCAAGTAAAGCATCCTGTTGCGATTTGTTGAAACGATGAATTTCGTCGATAAACAAAATAGGACTTTGTTGCGAAAAAAAACGACTGTTCTTGGCCTTGTCGATTACTTCTCTGACTTCTTTCACTCCTGAATTGATGGCACTTAGCGTATAAAAGGGACAATTCAGTTGTCGGGCAATGATTCTTGCCAACGTTGTCTTTCCCACGCCGGGCGGGCCCCATAAAATCAAGGAAGCAATATGCCCCGATTCTATCATCTGACGCAAAATGGCATTTTCGCCGACCAAATGTTTTTGTCCGATAAATTGGTCAAGTGTTTGTGGACGAAGTCGTTCTGCTAAAGGCTGCATGAAAATTTGTTTTGAATTACTATTACAAATTTAGTTCTTAATTTTGATTTTTTTGATTTTTCAGTTGAAAAATTCATGAAGTTTATAGTTTTTGAGTTAGCAATTTATGAGATTCAAGGTTGCGAGTTTCGAGTAGAAATATTTTTGAAAAAAGTTCGGCGTAGCCTCAAGACTACGTCGCATAAAAAATAAAATCTCCAGATTTTCAATAAGCTAATAAGGTTTTGGATGGTAGGAGGATTTGCCTGTTATGAAGGTTAACGGTAAAATTAGGTTTAGTAAATGAATGTATCGAAAAATGATGTTCATTTGGATCGACCTTGTCCGGTGAACCGAAAAATCAGTGAAGTTGGCGTTAAAAATCTTTTCTGTTTGAGCGACGAAGGAGCGAGTTTAGAAGATTTTAGCCAATGAACGCCTATTTTTCTTGTAAGTGGGGTTTGGGGCAATGCCCCATTAGCAATGATTTCTAAAATATTGATTGGGTATGATTTCTTTCAAACAAAGCGAATTAATTAAAAAGAATTGTATTCAGTAAAAAACATTAATTCAAATAAAAACTTTATTTTTGTAAGGTTTCATGGACACAAAACAAAAAATACAACGGCAAGGAGTTTGTTGAGATGCATGGTTACGACACGTACGATTACGGAGCACGAGGAATGTATCCTGCCCTTATGCGGTTCATCACCCCTGATCCGCTGGCAGAGAAATACTATAATACTTCACCTTATGTATATTGTATGAATAATCCTTTGAAATACATTGACCCAATGGGTTTAGATACTTTTAATGTAAATATTGAGAACCACACAATAGATAGGATACCAGTTAATGATTCTAAAACTCACACTTATGTAATCCAAAATAATGATGGTACACTTACTACATATAATTTAGAAATTAATGATAATGGTCAGGTATTATTTCCTGAAGCAGGATTTGGATTTAATAGATATGGGAGTGTTGATGAAAATGGAGATCATTATTTAACTCCTGAAGCGGCTGCAGCTACCCTTGGACTTGTTACAGAGGTAGCTCTTTCTGAATATTCAGGTACAAAGATTTCGTTTGGCGATATGTCTGATAGTAATGGTGGGGCACATGGTGGAAATCATGATAGTCACGGTGGAAAAAATGGAGGTTCTGGAAATTGTATAGATTATAGATATACAGATGAAAACTTCGTTAGCAGGCAAGGTACAGCAAAAAGTTCGTGGTTTAATGCTCAGACAAATAAAGGATTTTTAGATTATGCAAAAGATTGGGGGTTTACGAAAAACTATATTTCACCTCAAAAGGGGTATGGAAAAATTTAAAAGTAAATGGAAAGCCCTTAAAATATCATGAAAATCATGGACATTTAACATACAAAGGAATAAAAAGATGAATACACTACTTAAACCAATATTGATTTTATTTTTAATGGTAATTTCAATTAATACGCTGATTGCATCAAACCCAATTAAATATAATCAATCTAATAAAGAAGTATTGCCTGAAAATCTTAAAGTTCTGGTAAGAGATTCTTTTTGTGATTATAGTATCCCAACTGAAAATCAGTTTATTGATGAATGGAAAACATATGAACATATAACGAAGCCAATGTTTGCTTTTTCTGATTTTAATGGTGATTCAAAAAATGATTATGCCGTACTTTTATTATCGGAAAAGTTTAAAAATGTGATAATAGTTGTCTTTTTATCAGGAAATAATGATTATTCTTATACAATTTATAGAATAAAAAAATTTGATTTAAATAGCAACTTAATAGACGTCTTTATTTCAATAGAAAAGAAAGGGTATTGGGAATGTGCGAATGGTAAAAAATATATTAAACATGATGGCATTCGTGTTGATTTGGCAAGTGAAAGTTTATCATTTAGCTATTATTGGGCGAATAGTATTTTCCGTAAATTTTTATGTGATTGATTTTTTGCAGACGTAAATTCAAGTAATTATTCAAATTAATAACTTCACCCATTGTTCGGCGTAACCTCAAAGCTACTTCGAATTAAAAATAAAATCTCCAGATTTTCAATAAGGTAATAAGGTTTTGGATGGTAGGAGGATTTGCCTGTTATGAAGGTTTTTTTGAAAAATAAGGTTTAAAAAATCGACTTTGTTCGGTGAACCGAAGAAATATACTTCTGAGTTCTGAGTTTGAGAATCGAATGTTAGACAATAAAAAAGGAATTGACCTTGTCCGGTGAGCCGAACCAACGGTCAGCGTAGCTAAAAATCAGTGAAGTTGGCGTTAAAAAATCTTCTCTGTTTGAGCAATGGAGGAGCGAGTTTAGAAGATTTTAGCCAACGAACGTCAATTTTTCTTGTAAGTTGGGTTTGGGGCAATGCCGCGTTATTAAATATCTGAAAATAAATAATGTAAATATTTGTACAATTTTTTGTCATGTACTAAGTAATTCATTACCGAAAATTTTTTCAATCAAATCTTTAAATTTCGGCTTATATAGAACCCGAAGATGGGGTATCATATTAGTTTTTCAAATGATTTTTTCCATAGTAACAAATAAATATGTAAATTTGCATGCAATAATTTCATAGGTTATATGAATATATATTATTTATCTCATTAAAAATCAATTAAATAAATTTATTTCTATGTCATTTATTGCAGAAAGAGTTCAATTTGAAGGTTTAACATTTGACGATGTTTTGCTTATTCCATCATATTCTGATGTTTTACCTCGTGAAGTTGACTTATCCACACGTTTTACTCGCCATATCACTTTGAAAATCCCCATAGTTTCGGCAGCTATGGATACGGTAACAGAATCAAATATGGCTATCGCCATAGCCAGAGAAGGTGGAATAGGAGTGATCCACAAAAATATGTCCATTGCTGAGCAGGCACGACAGGTTGAAATTGTTAAACGCGCAGAAAATGGAATGATTTCCAATCCGGTAACTATTTTAAAAGGTGCTACTGTTGGCGATGCGCTGGCTTTGATGGCCGAATTTAAAATTGGTGGTATTCCTGTTGTAGATGAATCGGGCTATTTGGTGGGAATAGTGACCAATCGCGATTTGCGTTTTCAGCGCGATTTTTATAAACCTGTGGAAGAAGTTATGACGAAGGAAAATCTGATTACGACTTCCCGTTCCATTACTTTGGATGAAGCTTCGGAAATTTTGCAACAATACAAAATCGAAAAATTACCTGTTGTCGATGACAAAAACAAGCTGATTGGTCTGTTGACTTATAAAGATATTACGAAAGCCAAAGATAAACCTATGGCCTCGAAGGACAAACAGGGACGTTTAAGAGTTGCTGCTGCAGTGGGAGTTGCAGCCGATACTTTTGAGCGCATGGATGCATTGGTTGCTGCAGAAGTGGATGCTATTGTTATTGATACTGCTCATGGGCACTCAAAAGGGGTTATCGATATGTTGAAAAAAGCACGCAAAGCATATCCCAATCTTGATGTTATAGTTGGAAATATAGCAACAGCTGAAGCAGCTCGCGATTTGGCCGAAGCCGGAGCAGATGCCGTTAAAGTTGGTATTGGTCCAGGTTCTATTTGTACAACACGCGTAGTAGCTGGAGTTGGCGTTCCACAGTTGTCTGCAATTTTTGAAGTTTCTAAAGCGCTCAAAGATTTGGATGTCCCCATTATTGCAGATGGCGGCATTCGTTATTCCGGCGACATTGTTAAAGCCTTAGCAGCGGGAGGAGAGACGATCATGGCAGGTTCACTTTTTGCCGGAGTTGAAGAATCACCGGGAGAAACCATTATTTTTAATGGACGGAAATTTAAGTCCTATCGTGGAATGGGTTCGCTCGAAGCGATGGAAAAAGGTTCCAAAGACCGCTATTTCCAGGATATGGAAGACGATATTAAAAAGCTTGTTCCGGAAGGAATTTCCGGTCGTGTACCATTTAAAGGTTCTTTATACGAAGTTGTTTATCAGTTAATTGGCGGGTTGCGCGCAGGCATGGGTTATTGCGGAGCGCATAACATTAACGAATTGCATCAGGCCAGATTTACCAGAATTACCAATGCGGGTGTAGTAGAAAGTCATCCTCATGATGTTACCATTATCAGCGAAGCGCCCAATTACAGCAGAGGCGAATAAAAGCTTAAAATTCAAAAAAAATCAAATTTTTACAACATTATCTTTTTTGTTTCGTTAATTTTTTTGCAGTGCAATGAAAATTTTGCTTTCGAAAAGCTGATAAAGCAAGTTTTTAAGCACAATGTTTCAAATTAGTGAGTAAAAATATTAATCGTTTTTTATCTATGAAATTATCCCTTCTTTCTCTATCGGCAGCATTGTCGCTTTCGGCATGTTTGTTTGCACAGACCAATGATCCGGTATTGATGACCATTAATGGGCATCCGGTCTATAAATCGGAATTTGAATACATTTACAACAAAAACAATTCCAACAATTCTCTCGATAAAAAATCATTGGATGAATATGTGGATTTGTTTATCAATTTCAAATTGAAAGTTGAGGAAGCAAAAGCTCAGGGAATTGATACAACTTCTGCTTTTATAAATGAGTTGGCAGGTTATCGTTCACAATTGGCAAAACCTTATCTGACCGATCAAAAGTTTGAGGAGAAATTGATGCAGGAAGCTTATCAGCGACTGAAAGAGGATGTGGAAGTGAGTCATATTCTCATTCGGATTCCGCAAAATGCAACTCCAGCCGATACTTTGGCAGCTTGGAACAAAGTAAAGTCTATTTTAAAACGTTTGGAAAAAGAAGATTTTGCCAAAGTAGCCAAAGAAGTATCTGAAGATGAAACAGCGGAGAAAACCGGTGGTTATATTGGCTGGATTACAGCATTCCAGACTTTTTATCCTTTTGAAACAATGGCTTACAACACTCCTGTGGGTGGAATTTCACAACCTGTTCGTTCCATTTATGGCTATCATATTATAAAGGTTCACAACAGAAGAAATTCGGTCGGTGAAGTTCAGGTTGCACACATCATGCGATTTACTTCTCCCAATGACAGTGTAAAAAACAAACGTGCCAAACAGGTTATCGATTCGTTGTATCAGTGTGTGAAAAATGGCGAAGATTTTGGAACTTTGGCAAGCAAATATTCTGAAGATAAACCTTCTGCAGCCCGAAACGGTGAATTACCATGGTTTGGAACGGGGCGAATGGTTCCACAATTTGAAGCCGCCGCTTTTTCATTGAAAAAAGTGGGCGATGTTTCCGAACCAATACAAACGCCTTTCGGCTGGCATATTATTAAACTTCTCGGAAAAAAGGATTTACCTTCTTTCAATGATATGAAATCTGATTTGGAAAGACGAATCAAACAGGATGAACGGGCAAATCTTGCTCAGCAGTCGTTTGTCAATCAACTAAAAAAAGAATATAATTTCCGTTTAGTAGATGAAAATGTACAAGATTTTTATAAATTATTGAAAGGGAGAACATTAAATGATTCCGTATTTTTGACTGAAATCGGGAAATTAAATAAACCATTATTTACCTTTGCCGACAAACAGTACACCCAGCACGATTTTGCAAATTTCCTTCAGAAGAATCAGTTTACTCAAAAAAACATTCCGACAGAAGTAATTGACGAAAAGCTGAATCAGTTTATTAATGCAGAATTAATGGCTTATGAAGATACTCAATTGGAGAAGAAATATGACGATTTCAGATTTCTCATGCAAGAATATCACGACGGCATTCTGTTGTTTGAAGTTAGCAATCGAGAAGTTTGGGATAAAGCGTTGAGAGATACTGTTGGTTTGGCTTCCTATTTTGAGCAGCACAAGTCAGATTATAAGTGGGTAAAACCTCACTACAAAGGACGTGTGATTTATTGCAAGGACAAAAACACTTTCAAAACCGCTAAACTGATTGCCAAAAGATTGGCCAACGATTCCATAGACAAATATTTGACCAGTCGGCTGAATAGCGACTCTGTTCAGTATGTAAAAATTGAGAAGGGGCTTTTTGTGGAGGGAGACAACAAGGCAGTCGACAAGCTGGTATTCAATAAAAAGGAAAAATTTACTCCTGATGCCGATTATCCATACGTCTTTGTAGTCGGTAAATTGTTAAAGGAAACGCCTGAAGATTATACTGATGTCAGAGGAGCTGTAATTGCCGATTATCAGGACTACCTTGAAAAAGAATGGATAAAAAAACTTCGTTCAAAATATAGTTTTTCGGTTGATAAAAATGTTCTTAGAACCGTTAAGGAAAACTAATATTTTTTGACAGGTGCATAGAAATCACTAATTTTATATTTCCAATTTCGAGAAATCGAAACGAATTATATAATTGTTTGATGTACAGTGTTTTTATTCGGAGGTTTATTTATGCTTTGATATTGGGAAGCAGTGTGATTTTTTTGGCTTGTTGCAAAAATCGTACTTCGAACACGAAATTTACCGATAAACCACTTGTAGAAGTGGAAGGAAACTATCTTTTTCGTTATCAAATTGAACAAATCATTCCTCCCAATGTAAATAAAAAAGATAGTGAAGAGCTGGCAAATAATTTTATCAAAAATTGGGCTACAAATGTCTTGATGTACGAACGTGCCAAGCAAAATATTGAAGATATTTCCGAAATTGAAAAATTGGTAGAGGAATATCGTAAAACATTAATTATTCATGCATACCAGCAAAAGTTAATTCAACAAAGGCTCTCAACAGACATTTCTGAGGAAGAAATAAAATCATTTTACGAAAAATTTGGTAACCAGATAGTGCTCAATGAATCTTATGTAAAAGGATTATTACTTGTGGTGCCCATATCTGCTCCTCAATTAAACGAAGTGAGAAAATGGGTGCAACAGCCTACAGTAAAATCATTGGAGAATATAGAAAAATATCGATTAAAGAATGCTATCAGTTATGAATATTTTATGAATAAGTGGGTCCCTTTTTTGGAAATTTTGAAGAAAATCCCTTTAGAATTGACAAAAACGCCCGCAGAATTTTTGTCAGCAAATGTTTTTGTTGAAACTTCAGATTCTACTCAAATTTATTTATTAAAAATTCAGGAATATCTTAATCAAGGTGATAAAAAACCGTATGAATTGGCTAAAGAAGAAATTAAGGATATTTTGAGACATCAGCAAGAAGTAGCTCTCATCAAACAGTTTGAAAACGATTTGTATAACGATGCTTTAACCAAGAAGAAAATAATTTTTTATTAAACAGTAATTAGTATTCTCAATTATTCTGATCTTGTTTTCTTTTTATTTTTTTAATTTTAATTAGTTTCATGCAAACAAAAAGATTTGTTTTTTTTATTCTACTTGTTTCCTTTTTCCCATTTATCCATTTGACAGCTCAGAACAATGTGATTGATGAAGTCATTTGGATTGTAGGAGATGATGCTATTTTGAAATCGGAAGTAGAGGAACAGCGTTTGCGTGCTCAATATGAAGGCGTCCCCATTCAAGGAGATCCATATTGTGTGATACCCGAGCAAATAGCCATTCAAAAGTTATTTTTGCATCAAGCCCAACTTGATAGTATTGTAGCCAATGAAAGCACAGTAAATTCCCAAGTGGAAGCTCGTTTAAATTATTTTGTTTCACAAATTGGCTCTAAGGAAAAAATGGAAGAATATTTTGGCAAAAAAACCACTGAATTGCGAGAAGATCTTCGTCAAATAATTCGGGAACAGATGATCATACAGCAAATGCAGCAAAAACTGGTTGGAGACATAAATCCTACTCCTGCTGAAGTGAGAAGATTTTTCAAACAACTTCCAGAGGATAGCATTCCTGTTGTACCGGCTCAAGTTGAATTACAAATTATCAGTTATCAGCCACCTGTATCTCAACAGGAAATAAACAGAGTAAAACAGCGTTTACTGGATTTTACCGAGCGTATTAATAGTGGAAATGCTGATTTTTCTGTATTGGCCAGGCTTTATTCCGAAGATGTGGAAAGCGCCAAGCGTGGAGGTGAATTGGGATTTTTGGGTAGAGGACAACTGGTACCCGAATTTGCAGCTGTAGCTTTTAATTTACAGGATCCAAAAAAAGTATCCCGCATTGTAGAAACAGAATTTGGTTTCCATATCATTCAACTGATAGAAAAACGAGGTGATCGTATAAATTGCCGACATATATTGCTCAGGCCACGCATTTCGGAAGAAGAAAAAGAAAAAGCCTTGCACACTATGGATTCCATTGCCAATTTAATAAGAAGCGGAAAAATTACTTTTGAACAGGCAGTAATGTATTATTCGCAAGATAAAAACACGGCTTTGAATGCAGGCCTCATGCTGAATGAAAAAACCGGAACTTCAAAGTTTGAATACCAAGATCTCCCGCCTGAAATTTCTAAAATAGCTTATAATATGAATGTTGGAGAAATTTCAAATCCTTTTATAATGATTGATCCCAAAACCCATAAGGAAGTGATAGCTATAATAAAAGTTAAATCAAAAATTCCTAATCATAAGGCAAATTTAGTGGATGATTATCAACTGATTAAAACTTTTTATGAAAACAAAAAGAAAGAAGAATTTCTTCGGGATTGGATTATTAAGAAACAGAAAGAGACTTATATCAGCATTGACCCTGCATGGAGAAATTGTGAGTTCCAATACCCTGGTTGGATAAAAAATTAAATCATGTGTTGATGCTTATATTGCTTTCAAGTTATTCGCATTTGTTTTTTAATAGTATAATCATTTTTCATGAATTTACTCCATCTTGATAGCGTCTCTTCTTTTTTTCAAATAAAATTGTTATTTCCACTTTTTTTGATGGTGGGAATAATAACTTCCCCCGCTTTAGCTCAAAATAGGCCCAAGCAGTTGCGCGAAGAAATTCTGAATAGTCAAAAAGAAGCAGAGACGAAATCTGCAAAAAGTACGAAAAAGAAGGAACTTTCAAAACCTCAAACCGTTCTTCCGCCTCTAACTCCTGTAATGCCTATTGTAAATCCTCTGGAAAACGAAAAAGCTACCTTAATTTACCTTGAAAATTCTGAAACCGTAACTTTCGATAAGTTTTTAAACCCCGATATTCAGGTTTTGAAGGGGAATGTTCAATTCAGGCACGAAAATGCTTTAATGTATTGCGATAGTGCGTATTTTTACAAGGCTACCAATTCATTGGATGCTTTCGGTAATGTAAGAATGGTACAGGGAGACACCTTGTTTGTGTATGGAAATGTTCTTTATTATGATGGTTTCACCAAGTTGGCGCGTTTACGAAAAAATGTGAGGCTCGAAAATCGGAAAACGGTTCTTACCACCGACAGTATGAATTACGACCGAATTACAAATCTGGCTTATTATTATACAGGAGGGAAAATAAAAGATGAAGTAAATACCTTGACTTCTGTTTGGGGGCAATACTCGCCTGCAACTGACCAGGCTCTGTTTAAAGATAAAGTAAAGCTGGTAAACAAAAATTACACAATGGATGCCGATACGTTGAAATACAACACAAAAACAAACATTGCCAATATTGTCGGGCCAACGCATATTCTTTATAAAAACGAAACCGATATTTATTCCACTCGTGGATGGTATAATACCAGTACCGAACGTTCCATGTTGTTGGACAGATCGTTAGTAATTCATAAAGATGGAAAAACCCTCACGGGCGATTCAATATTTTACGATAAAAAACAAAAATATGCCGAGGCTTTTCAAAGAGTAATATTGACTGATACAGTGCAGAAAACCACCTTAACGGGAAATTTCGTTTCTTATAATGAGAATACCGAATTTGGTATGGCTAACGATTCGGCATTGCTTGTCGAGTGGTCAACTCAGGATAGTTTGTTTTTGCATGCCGACACGCTGTTCACTTTCAAGGATTCCGTATACAATGCAGCTCGCGCATATTATAACGTACGTTTTTTCAGAAACGATTTGCAGGGAGTTTGCGATTCCCTTTATTACTCGGCTCGAGATTCCGTAGTCCGTATGTACAAGGAACCCGTTTTGTGGGCGGAAGATTTTCAAATAACAGGGGATTCGATAAGCGGTTATATTAAAAATAAAAAAATTGATCATATTCGTGTTTTACCTTCTGCAATTGCCATACAGCAGTTCGACTCCATTCATTTTAACCAGATTTCGGGAAAAGAAATTGTTGCTTATTTGGACAGCAATCAGTTGAAACGTGTACATGTAAATGGAAATGCCGAAACAATATATTATCCGCTTGACGAGAAAGATTCAACTCTCATTGGACTCAATAAAACACAAAGCAGTTATGTAGTGGTATATTTTAAGGATAAAAAAGTGGATAGAATTGTCTTAACCAATGCATCAAATGGTATCATGTATCCACTCAATCAACTTTCGGGAGGCGATATCTATCTGAAAAATTATATTTGGCTTGATTATTTGAGACCTAAAAGCAAAAAAGAAGTTTTTTTGAAAATTTCCAGACAACCTGCTGCCCGAATAGGTACCAGCAGCTTGATGAATACTACAGTTAATCAGTCATCATCCGAAAATACGGAAAGAAATTCGAGAAAATCTCCGGGTATGCGAAATCCATAATTTTGATTTAAATGCCATGTGCATACTCTTTCTGAATCGTTTTATTTCTATTTTAGAAATAGTTTTTTGTTTTTTTGTCCATCAAAATAATAAGAAACTATCTTCAATGAACACATCCTTCTCCTGTTGCATCCGGGTTCAACTTCAAAAACAGAAAAAATCTTTGGAAAAAATTTAATTTTCTTTCCAATTGGATTTAAAAACGTGGACTTGATATGACGATTCCATGTTTTAATCATATAAAAAGTTGATAATTAATTAGGTAAAAAATTTTTTGTTGATTATTGCTACGAAAGTTTTATTTAACGATAATATTTATTGAAAAAATAAATATTATCGTTAAAACTCACTTTTAAAACAATTATATTCAACCCCGAAATCTTTGATTTAGGTTTTTGAAAATTGTAGGAGATAATAGGATTTCAACATATAAATAATTGTTTATCAAATAGATATGAATAATTTGTAATAATTTTACGCTTTGACTAAATAATTTTCTGGACGTTTTTGGAATTTCAATATTAATATTTTACCCGAATCAAAAATTTTTGAATTTTTAATTTTTTTTGAATTGACTATGCTTTATTTTTTTTATATTTTTAAGAATCAGTACATTTAAATTCAATTGTGAAATATTTATTTACTTTTTGGTTTAGTTTCTTTACTACTCTTTTATTTGCTCAGCCCACCCGAACAGTAAAATTCAGCCCAGCAATTGAAGGTGTCGCAAACTATAATACCATCACAGCCGCCCTGAATGGTGCTACGTCGGGTACTGTGATTTGGGTAGCTGCGGGTACCTATCAGGAAAATGAGCTGGTTGTTCCATCTGGTGTTACGACGGTGGTTAATAATGTATTATCCATTGAAAATGGAACTAACACGAACACTTTTACAGGTGCTACTTTAACTTATGGTTCTTCAGCTACTTTGCAATACAATGCAGGTTCTTCCAGTCGAACGGTTTCACCCGAATGGCTGACTACATTTAGCAGTACGGGAGGCGTTATTGTCAAAGGAAGCGGAACAATTACATTAAATAATGCAAAAACGTTAAGTGCAAATGTGCCATTAACAATAAATAGCGGAACTTTAGCAACCAACAATTATAATTTAACTTTAGGAGGCAATTTCACCAATAGTGGCACTTTTACCTATGGAACTTCGACTGTTACTTTTAACGGGACTTCCCCTCAAACCATCGGAGGAACATCTGCTACAAACTTTTATAATTTAACGTTCAACAATACCGGATCTTCCGGAAACAATACGGTTACACTTCAGCAACCCACAACCGTAATCAATACGCTTACGTTGACATCAGGTATAGTGAATACTACTTCGACCAATGTTTTATTTGTAACCAATACGGCAGCAGGAGCCATCGCGGGAGGAAGTTCTACTGCTTTTGTCAATGGTCCCTTAAAAAGATCATTGCCTGCCAACTATTCAACAGCAAGTAGTTATGTTTTTCCGGTAGGAGCAGGAACCAATTATTATCCGTTTACATTGGTAAATCCGACTACCGGAACTACCGCACCAACCGTTCAGATAGAAGCAAAGACTCCCGGTCCTAATGGAGCGGTTACCGCTCCTTTGGTATCGAAAAGTGCAACCGAATATTGGACAATGACCATCGGGGATTTTACAAACAGTTCTGTTTCTCTGCAACGACCGGGAAAAGACAATTCGCATTTCAGTTCCGTCGGAGGCAGCACTTCAGCCAGTGGCCCCTATGTTTCTCTGGGTGGAACAAAAGGAACGTATGGAGTAACAAACTCCACTTCTATAGGAACCAATCGATATTTTGTGTTGGCATCCACGGCATTTTTAACCCTGTCAACCAACTCTCTTACGGGTTTTACTTATGTTGAAGGAAACGGGCCCTCCAGTATTCAGAGCTTTACGATCAATGCAGAAGGACTGACGAATAATGTGGTTATAACGGCACCTGAACATTTTGAGGTATCGCTTAATAATGGTACTTCCTTTAGCGGTAGCAGTCAGCTTACCATCAGTGCGGTAGATGGAGCCATAAATAACGTAACCGTTTACGTGCGTATGAAAGCAGGCTTGGCACAAGGCAGCTTCGGCCCGGAACAATTAACGGCAACTTCCGAAGGTTTTACTGCTCAAACCGTAAATTTGAGTGGAACCGTAACGGTAAGGCCGGTCATTACGCTATCACCCGTCAGCCTGACCGGATTTACTTATGTTTATATGTCCGGTCCTTCAGCTCAACAAAGTTTTACGGTAAGCGGAAATAATCTTCAGGGAAATGTTATACTCACTGCACCTACGTCCTTTGAAATTTCCATCACTTCCGGTTCCGGGTTCATTTCTACCCTGACATTATCCCCTTCGAGCGGAACGCTTGCTGCAACGACGATCTATGTCCGTTTAAGGGCAGGTTTCGGGGTTACTACCTACAATGAGAATATCACGGCCACCAGTCTGTATGCCGAGATGAAAACCGTTTCGTTAAGCGGGAGTATAACGGCAGCAGCAACCCTTACAGCCTCGCCGTCGATTCTGAGCGGATTTATTTACTCTGAGGGAAACGGGCCATCGGCCTCTCAATCATTTACGCTGAAAGGTACCAACCTCAGCTCAAACATAATCGTTACAGCACCAACCAATTTTGAAATTTCCACCACTCAAAATGGGACTTACAACACTTCCATTTCTTTGTTTCCCACCAATGGAACAGTCGATCAAATTCTTTATGCCCGATTAAAATCAGGATTGGCTGTAGGTTCCTACGGACTTAGCAATTTAACGCTTAGTGCTACCGGTGCTGTTACCAAAACGGTAGCACTCAGTGGAAAAGTTGTAAACACGCCAACTTTAATCGCGTCTCCAACCATATTAGGAGGATTCAGCTATGTTGTGGGCGGCGGGCCTTCCTCAGCACAATCGTTTACGGTAAGTGGCGCTTCGCTGAGTACAAACAACATCAGTATTACTCCAACTTCACTATACGAAGTATCTCTGTCGGCCAATTCCGGATATCAGGCTTCCCTTTCCCTGACTCCTGTCAATGGAACTGTAAATGCAACAACAATTTATGTACGGATGAAGACGGGCATCAGTACTGCCGGAGCTCAGAATGGTTCTGTTTCGGTAACCGCTACAAGCGCAACTTCTCAAACCGTTACCCTCAACGGACAGGTATATAGTCCACCATCCATCACTGCCGGAGGTGGAGGCGATTATTGTACGGGTTCAACCATTTATCTCACCAGCAGTGGAGAAAATATTCAAAGTCTATACTGGACCGGGTCAAACAGTTTTTACTCTACGGTACAAAATCCCTCCATTCCCAACAGTACGCCTGCCATGTCGGGCGCCTATACGGTAACGGGGAATGTTGTAGTAGGTGGAAATCTTGTTTCCAATGGTGATTTTGAAAGCGGGAATGTTGGATTCGGTAGCAATTATGGCTATACAACAACATCTCTCGTTCCCGAAGGATTGTATGCAATTACAACAAATCCCAATTCACTGCATGGTAATTTTACGACTCATGGAGATCATACTTCAGGAAGTGGTTATCAGATGGTCGTCAATGGAGCAACCAATCCGGGTATGGTAGTTTGGTCTCAGTCGGTAGCTGTAGTGCCCAATGCAGACTATGAATTTTCGTACTGGGTGCAAACAGTAGTAAATGGAAATGATTCTAACCCTGCACAGCTTCAACTTTACATAAACGGCGTAGCAATGGGCTCCATCTTTACGGCCAATCCGACAACAGGCGTATGGACACAATACGTTTTCAATACCAATGCCGGGACCAATACGACATTGAACTTGGAAATCGTAAATCAGAACACCATTGCAGGAGGTAATGACTTTGCGCTGGATGATATTGTAATGCATCAAATTGCAACGGTTTCTTCTTCTACCAATGTAACTGTCAACGATTATCAACCGGTCAGCGTCAGCGTTTCTTATTCACCATCAGTAGTTTATTCCAATACATTGGTTACATACACTGCCACCCCCACTAATGGTGGTTCCAGCCCTGTTTACAAATGGACGGTCAACGGAACAGTAGTTGGTTCAAACAGTCCAACTTTTACCTACACGCCACAAAATGGAGATATAGTTAAGTGCGAACTCAGATCTTCTTATCCCTGTGCTACCGGAAATCCCGCTACTGCCAATGTTACCATGAGTGTACTGAATCAATACAACTACTGGATGGGAAGTCCTACCAGTACCGACTGGGGAACAGCTTCCAACTGGACAGGAGGTTATGTGCCGCTTGCAGGCAGCAATGTAGAATATGCAACCGTTGCCAATTACGGCACAGCCGCAGTGAATGATTTGCAACTCGATCAGGACAGAGTAATCGGCAGCCTCATCAATGCTACCAACAAGAAGTTGATTATTCCGGCCAACAAAAGCTTAACGGTAAACAACACAATTACTATCAGTGATGCACAGAATCCGAATTTGATTCAGATCCAGTCGGGTGGTTCCTCCTCTCCGCAAGGAACGCTGATTTTCCATAATGATGCTGCTCATCCGGTATATGCTACGGTAGAAATGTATTCCAAAGCATGGATTGATCCCAATGGAGTAACCAATAACAAGTATTTCTGGCAATATTTCGGTTTGCCTTTGCGTTCGCTGCAAGCTGATCCTTCTTTCTATGGCGCTTTTGTCAGAAAATGGGATGAAACGGGAAATGATATTACCAATCATTGGGTTCAATTGGGAAACAACGATGTGATTCAGTCGTTTTTGGGCTATGAAATTTGTCAGCCTTCCCCTACCACTTATACTTTGCAAGGAATTCTGGAAAACGGAGATTTTAATCCGGTAGAATTGGAATATACTTCAGATGCGCTGTATCCCGGTCAGCACATATTTGGCAATTCCTATACGGCAGCTATCGATATCACCCAAATTAATTTTGGCAGCAACATGGAAGCAACTGTCTATCTGTACAACACGGGTTCTTACAACAACTGGGTAACCAATAATGGTGAAACGAGTCATTCTCCGAGCAACACCAACCCGGGAACATATGCCGCCATTCCCAAGAATCAAGCCGGTCAGGGAGGCATTCAGGGACAAATTCCCTCCATGCAGGGATTTCTGGTAAAAGCCATGAGCGGTTCGTCAGGAAATACCATTTCCATTCCCTATTCTTCCGTAGCCGTGAAAAACACCACCCTTCAACGTGCAAAGGCTGCTGAAGAAAACGATTCGGAGAAAAAACAATATCTGCGCATAGACTTAAAAACGGATACCGTAATTGTAGACCGCATGTGGATTTTCAACGAAGAAAACTGTACCCGTTCTTTCGACAATGGCTGGGACGGGCCAAAAATGCTTCCGGCAAGTGGAACACCGGTATTGTGTGCCATAGAAAAGGACGGTTTGTACCAAGTGAACTCGGTAAACGATATGGACGAAA
>Ga0255345_1001356_pt1 | contig 35717 bp, 31 predicted proteins | sample wastewater_treat_6_FD_192415 | JGI IMG/M metagenome (GOLD analysis project Ga0255345, IMG submission 192415) | Wastewater microbial communities from Lulu Island WWTP, Vancouver, Canada - plant20 | ecosystem: Engineered > WWTP > Wastewater > Unclassified | place: Canada: Vancouver, British...
CGGAGATGCTCAGTGTTCTAAAACAGGCAGATGTGGTGGATGCAGGCGGGAAAGGCCTGATCTTCATCATGGAAGGCTGGCTTGCAGCTCTAAAGGGAGCAGAAATAAAGCAGGAGATTAAAGAAAAGACCGTGATAAAAACAGAAGTTGAGCTGGAAGAATTCACAAGTGAAGATGAAATAATATTTACCTACTGCACGGAGTTTATAATAAAGAATCCTTTAAAAACTGCAGAGGAATTTTTGACTAAAATATATGATAAGGGTGATTCCATTGTTTGTGTCGGTAATGAAAATATCATAAAAACTCACATACACACAAACAATCCGGGACAAATATTGGCCATAGCCGTAAAATACGGGGAGCTTACAGATATAAAAATCGACAACATGAAGGAGCAGTTTAGGGCCAAAAAGAAGGAAAATAATAAAAATAACCATAAAAAGAAGAAATACGGTTTTGTTTCCATTGGTATGGGCAAGGGAATAGAAAAAGTGTTCACGGATTTAAATGTGGATGTTTTTCTGTCCGGGGGCCAGACCATGAATCCAAGCACCGAAGACATCCTGGCAGCCGCCAATAGTATAAATGCCGAACACATAATAATTTTGCCCAATAATTCCAATATAATAATGGCGGCAAAACAGGCCAAGGAGATTTCAGATAAAAATATACATGTGGTTCCAAGCAAGTCCATACCCCAGGGTATAGCAGCCCTTATAGCCTTTAAAGAAGAAAGCGATATAGATGATAATCTTGAAGCCATGACCCAGGCCGTAAAGGAGGTTAAAACAGGACTTGTAACCTATGCGGTAAGGGATACGGTCTTCAATGACCTGGAAATCAAAAAAGGCCAAATTATAGCCATTTATGAGGGCAATATCGTAAACCACGGGGAAAACCCCGAAGATGAAACAATCGAGCTGATCAAGAAGATGGTTGATGAGGACAGTTTTTTGGTTACCCTGTTTTACGGAGACCAGGTTAATGAAGAGTCCGTAAAAAGTATGGCATCAAGGATTGAAGAAATAGCAAAAGATTGTGATGTTGAGATTATTTACGGTGGACAGCCCCTTTATTACTATATAGTAGCCGTAGAATAAATATATTAAGGTTTCTTAGGTCCTGCCTAAGAAACTCATCCTTTTAGGGGTGTTGACATGCTGGATTCAAATATTCAATTCTTAAAGGGAGTAGGACCGAACAGGGCTTTAAAGCTGCAAAAGTTAAATATATTTACCATAGGTGACCTGTTAAATTATTTGCCGGTTAAATATGAAGACAGAAGAAAAGTAAAGACTATAAACGAAATATCAGAGCCGGGCAAATACCTTTTAAAAGTCAAGCTTATTGAAAAACCCAAACATAACAGAATAAAAAAGAACATGACCATTATAAAGGCAATATGTAAGGATGATACGGGATTTATCACTCTTACATTTTTCAATAATGACTTTTTAATGGATAAGCTTATTACAGGTGAGTGGTACTATGTTTTTGGCAATGTTAAAATTGCCTATGGAAAATTAGAAACTACAAATCCTGAAATCGAATCGGCGGACAAGGACTGGAAAGCAGGCAGGATAATGCCTGTTTACGGCCTTACCTACGGCTTGTCCAACAACGAAATCACAAAGCTGGTAAAAACTGCCTTTGAGATATATTATAACAGCATCCATAATATTTTGCCGGAAGAAATTATTAAGGAATACAAGCTTACTTCAAGGAAAGAAGCTTTAATAAATCTGCATTTTCCAAGCGATTTAAGGAAGTATTCCCTGGCTAAAAAAACCTTGGCTTTTGAAAAATTATTGATAATGCAGCTGGGGCTTTTTAACATAAAGAATAATTTTTTGAAAGAAATAAGCCATATAAGGTTGAATAATAAGGACCTGGCCGAAAGAATGCTGGCCTACCTGCCTTACAAGCTGACAAATGCCCAGTTTAAGGTTATTGATGAAATAAATGAAGATTTAAAAAGCAATAAGGCAATGAACAGGCTCATACAAGGAGATGTGGGCTCAGGAAAAACAGTGGTTGCTGTTTACACCATGCTGGTTGCAGTCAGCTCCGGGTACCAGGCATCAATGATGGCACCGACAGAGATCCTGGCTCTACAACATTATGAAACCATTAAAGAATGCATAGATTTGGCAGGACTTAATATTAAGGCGGAAGTCCTGACGGGGTCAACAAAGGCAAAAGAGAGGCAGGAAATCCTAAGAAAGCTTAAGGACGGGGAGTTGGACATTATTGTGGGAACTCATGCCCTCATTGAAGACAATGTGGAATTTAAAAACCTAGGCCTTGTGGTTACGGACGAGCAGCACCGCTTTGGGGTAAGACAGAGGGCAAAGCTTTCCAATAAGGGAAATGCTCCTCATATTTTGGTCATGACAGCAACACCCATACCCAGGACCTTGGCCCTGATGTTATATGGAGATCTGGATATATCCTTGATAGATGAAATGCCTCCGGGAAGACAAAAAGTCATTACCTATGTCATATCGGAAAAGGAAAAGGAAAGAGCCTACGATTTTATCAAAAAACACCTTGACAGCGGCAGGCAAGCCTATATCATAGCCCCCTTGGTGGAAGAATCCGAAAACCTTGATTTAGATTCAGCCACAGACCTGTATGAAGAATTAAAGTCTTCATATTTTTCAGGATACAGCTTAGGTCTCCTGCACGGGAAAATGACCTCCGGCGAAAAAGAAGAAGTAATAAATAAGTTTTATGAGGGAAAAATAAGTGCGCTTGTTTCAACCACGGTTGTTGAGGTTGGCGTAAATGTCCCCAATGCAACGGTTATGCTGGTTTTGAATGCCGAAAGATTTGGACTGGCTCAGCTTCACCAGCTAAGAGGGAGAGTCGGCAGAGGCAGGTACCAGTCCTACTGTATTTTGGTAAACGAAAGCAAGAGCAAGAAATCAAGGGACAGGATGAATATATTGAAAAGAACAAACAACGGATTCATAATTGCTGAAGAAGATATGAGAATAAGGGGACCCGGTGATTTTTTCGGGGTAAGGCAGCATGGACTATCAAAATTTGATATACAAAACATTGTCAATGATGTTGAAACCCTCCAGCAGGTCCGGCTCTTATCAAAGAAGATAATGAAAGAAAACCCGGGACTAACCGGTCCCGGTTACCAAAATTTAAAAAGGGAAATTGCCAATCTGTTTAAAGATGAGACAATTGCATTTAATTGACAAAAAGTGAAGTCTGTCATTCTGAACGTACGTGAAGAATCCCATGAGATTCTTCTAAGCTCAGGAGTACAAATAATATAATAACGCTTTGGGAAGAGGTTATTATGCGAATAATATCCGGAACAAACAAAGGTAAGAAACTTTTTGCTCCCCAGGGAGAAAGGGTAAGACCTACAGGGGATAAAGTTAAAGAGGCGATTTTTAACATAATAGGGCCTATAGATGAAGAAGCCCTTGTATTAGAGTTGTTTGCAGGTTCAGGGAGCATAGGAATCGAATTTCTGGCAAGGGGGGCCAAACACTGCACATTTGTGGATGTATCACGTAAAAGCTTGAATTATGTCAAAAAAAATTTAGACTTATGCAATTTTTATGATAGGGCATGGTTATTATTAAGTGATTATGAAAAGGCAATAATTAATTTATCAAAGGACCGTGAAAAGTTTGACTATATATTTGCCGATCCTCCCTATGACCTGAAAGTATGCAATAAAATCGCAAAATTAGTCCTTGAATCAAATATTTTAAAAGATGGAGGCCTGCTTATAATTGAGAGCGATAAATCCGAAAAAGTAATTGATATCAATCAGACAAATATGATAGAATGTAAAGAGAAAATATACGGAAGGACAAAAATAAGCATTATCAGATATTTGGAGGAAAAATGAAAGTATTGTACACTGGGAGCTTTGACCCGATAACAGTTGGCCACCTGGATATAATAAAAAGAATCTCAAAAATGTTCGATACGGTTGTAGTAACAGTATTTAACAATAAAGAAAAAAAATACTGGTTTTCAATAGAAGAAAGATGTCAAATGGTAAAAGACGCAGTTAAAGATTTAAAAAACGTAGAGGTCGATTTTACTGAAGGCTTGGTTGTGGATTATTGCAAAAATAATAATATAAGCATTATAATAAGAGGCTTAAGAGCTGTATCGGACTATGAGTATGAGTTGGCCGTATCAAGCATCAACAAACATCTGAATCAGGAATTGGAAACCATTTTTTTAGTTGCATCACCTCAATACTCCTTTTTAAGCTCCAGTATAGTAAAGGATGTGGCGGAACACGGAGGAAATTTTGAAGATTTGGTTCCAGAAAATGTTGCATATTGTATAAAAAGATTACTTGGGAGGAAGTAAAATGGATATTTTAAATTTACTGGAAAGGATCGAAGATATTATAGAAGATGCTTCTAAGTTTCCTTTATCAAGCAAGGTAATGGTTGACAAGGAAGAAATATTGGAGGTAATAAATGAAATCAGGTTAAAGCTGCCTGATGAAATCAACAGGGCTTCATGGGTTGCAAAAGAGAGACAAAGGATACTGAATGAAGCTCAGAGTGAAGCAGATGAGCTGATTGAAAGGGCAAAAGAGCAGCAGAAGCTTTTGCTCGAGGAAAGCGAAATAACCAGACAGGCTAAGATTTATGCAAACCAATTAATACAAGAAGCTGAGCAAAAAGCAAACGAAATGAAAACCGGGGCCTACAATTACAGTGATGAAATATTGTCCAAGCTCCAGGAAAAAATAAGAGAAATAAATAATATTATAGAAGAAAACAGGGAAGAATTAAAAAACATGTAAATAAAAAAGAACCAACTCCATGACTGAGCATGGAGGGTTCTTTTGTTTAGCTGTTTATTTTACAGAACATTGTCGATCCTGTGCCTGTAATCCTCCATTATTTCAGAGAAGATGTCTCCTATGGGAGGAGGAGTGAAGGTAATCGTATTTGCCCCTGCATTTATGGTTTCTAAAATGCTTTCGGGCGTGGGACCTCCCGTCGCAATTATGGGGAAGTAGGGGTGCTTTTCCCGGATTTGCCTTACTATTCTTGGAGTATTGGCTCCTCCTGATACGTTGAAAATTGAAGCTCCTGCTTTAATCCTTGATTCGAAGTCCTCTTTTTCCGAAACAATGGTAATTATAATAGGTATATCAATACGCTTTTTCATTTCGGATATAAGCTCATTTTTGGTCGGAGCATTCAAAACTACTCCGTAAGCTCCCGTTAATTCCGCATTTAAGGCAATATCGACGGACCTTTGTCCGGATGTAATGCCTCCTCCAACCCCTACGAATACCGGGGTGGAAGATAATTCAATTATAGCCTGGTTGATGGCTATTTGCGGAGTAAAGGGATATACTGCGATTACACCGTCTGCGTTGTTGTTTTTTATGATTGCCAGGTCAGTGGTATAGATTAAAGATTTTATTCGCTTGCCGAATACTTTTATGCCGCTGGCATTATATATTTCCTGAGGCATTTGTATAGGCTTCTTTTTCAGCAGGGATTCTATGGTGGGTACAAACTTTTTATCTTTAACTTCAGTGTTCGTTTTAACAGCATCACTGTAATTGTCTATGATAATTTCTTGTTTATCGCTCATATTAAACTCCTTTTTCTGTTTATTATACTAAATTTTCGGGTATCATTCAATATAAATAATATAAGTCATTGTACTTGGCGGAGGATGCTTTGGGTAAATTAAGACTTAATGGGACAGTAGAGCTGGAAACTGAAAGATGTCTGCTCAGAAGATTTAAAATGTCGGACGTTCATGAAATATATGCCAATTGGTTAAGCGATGAGGATTCGGCCAAATACAATGCCTGGAAGGTCCATTCTTCTATAGAGGTAACTAAGGGATACCTGGCGGAATGGATTGATTCTTATAAAAATAATTACTACCTTCACTGGGCTGTTGAAGATAAGGCTACAAAAGAAGTAATCGGCTCGGTCTCGGTTTCCAACATAAAAAAAAGAAAAAAGAGTTGCGAAATCGGCTACACGATAGCAAAAAAACTCTGGAACCAGGGAAGAGCAACGGAGGTATTGATCAGGGTACTGGATTATTTAACCCGGGAAGCAGGCTTTGAAAAAGTTTATGCCCTTCATGATGTAAGAAATGAAGCTTCAGGCAGGGTTATGGAAAAGGCAGGCATGAAATTTGTAAAAAACAAAACACAAATCTTCTTGTACAGCAATAATATAATAATGAAATGCAGGATGTATGAGTTTTCAAGGTGTGGGGACACACCTCTCTAAATATGGTCAGTCTCTGCAGGCTCGAGGAATGTCCCCAGTTTGGAAGGACACGCATCATAGGGACAATAATCCTGGGGAATCATCCCCAAGAAAGGTACCTCAAAATAAAATTGTTGATTTAAGAATCTTTTATGATATAATATAATGGTTAATTCACAAATCTTGGTAAATGTCAATAATTGACTGATACATACAATAACTAAGAATAGGAGAGGACAAAATGAGTTCAAAAATACTGAAAAAAGAAAAGAATATCGTTACACTGGAATTTACGGTTTCAAAAGATGACTTTGAAAAAGCTGTGAATAAAGCATATTTAAAAGTAAAGAATAATATAAACATTAAGGGATTCAGGAAAGGAAAGGCTCCAAGACATATTATTGAAAAAATATATGGAAAGAGCATTTTTTATGATGAAGCCCTGGATATAGCAGTACAGGAAGCATATCCGGCTGCAGTTGAAGAGCTTCAATTAGACATAATCGACAGCCCCAAAATTGATGTTGAAAAATTCGAGGAAGGGGAAGACCTGGTTTTTAAAGCTGAAGTTGAAGTGATGCCAGAGGTTGAACTTCCCCAATACAAGGGTGTAGAAGTCGTAAAAACGGATATTAAGGTAACAGATGATGATATTCAAAGGGAATTAAAGCATATTCAGGATAAAAACGCCAGAATAGTTGAAGTTACAAACAGACCTGTACAAAAAGGCGACTTCGTAACCATTGATTATGAAGGATTTGTGGGAGAAGAAAAATTCGAAGGAGGCACAGCCGAGAATCAAACCCTGGAAATCGGCTCTAATTCATTTATACCCGGCTTTGAAGACCAGTTGACAGGTAAAAGCAAGGGTGAAGAAGTACAGGTAAAGGTAACATTCCCGGAAGACTACCATGCTGAAAACCTAAGAGGCAAGGAAGCAGTCTTCAATGTGAAAATACATGAAATAAAAGCAAAAGAGCTTCCGGAACTGGATGATGAATTTGCAAAAGATGTAAGTGAATTTGACACCCTGAAAGAACTGAAGGAAGATATAAGAAAAGTATTGGAGCAAAAGGCTGCCGACCAGGTCAGGATATCAAATGACAACAATGTAATAACAAAGATAGTAAATGATACTGACCTTGAAGTGCCTGAAGTTTTGATCCAAAGAGAAATCGAGTATCTCGGAAGAAACTATGAGCAGCGCTTACGTCAGCAAGGTTTTACGGGCAAGGAATATGATGAGTTTATAAACAATTTGGTAAATCAATATAAAGAAAGCGCAAGACCCCAAGCTGAATTTAATGTTAAGACGGAACTGGTTCTGGATGCCATAATTAAAAAAGAAGGAATAAATGTTTCCGAAGATGAAATAAAAGAAGAAGTTGACAAAATAGCCCAGTCATACAAGATTGAAGAAGACAGACTGGAAGGTTTCAAAGACAGCATCATGAATTCCAGCAAAGGCTATATTGAAGAAACCCTTCAAAAGAGAAAAGTGATCGACATGCTTGTGGAAAATGCGGTTTTTGTTGATGCTCCTGAAAAAAAGGAGACAGTTGAAATCTTAGAAAGCGAAGAAAAGGAAGAAGGTCAAAAAGACCAGGATTGACATTAAGATATATTTAAGAAATATAAGTACAATTAAGATAGATAGAAATATAATATAGGAGGAATAAAGATGACGTTAATACCATATGTGATCGAACAAACCGGCAGAGGTGAAAGATCTTACGATATATATTCAAGACTTTTAAAAGACAGAATAATAATACTCAGCGATGAAGTCAATGATGCCACTGCAAGTTTAGTAGTTGCCCAAATGCTGTTTTTAGAGTCTGAGGACCCTGACAAGGATATACAGTTTTATATAAATTCACCCGGAGGTTCAATAACGGCAGGTATGGCAATTTATGACACCATGCAGTGCATAAAGCCCGATGTATCCACCATATGCGTCGGTATGGCCGCAAGCATGGGAGCCTTCCTGCTTTTGTCGGGAACAAAAGGAAAGAGATTTGCTCTTCCCAATTCGGAAATAATGATTCACCAACCTTTGGGAGGTATGCGAGGTCAGGCTTCAGACATAAAAATACATGCCGACAGGATAATCAAGTTAAGAGATAAATTAAACAGGATAATCAGCGAAAAGACAGGGCAACCCATAGCTAAAGTTGAACAAGATACTGACAGGGATAACTTTATGACTGCGGAGGAAGCAAAAGCCTATGGCATAATAGATGGTATTATTGCTAAAAGAAAATAAGGAGTGTATTAATGGGCAAAGGAAATGAAAAACAAATTAAATGCTCGTTTTGCGGAAAGACTCAGGAGCAGGTGAGGAGGCTCATAGCAGGTCCGGATGTATATATATGTGATGAATGTATAGAGCTTTGTCATAACATCGTAGATGAAGATATAAATTTATTTGAAGAATATGATTTTACTGATCTACCAAAACCTAAAGAAATAAAAGAAAAATTGGATGAATACGTGGTACAGCAGGAATATGCAAAAAAAACTTTGGCAGTAGCTGTATACAATCATTATAAAAGGATAAACCACAAGACTAAGGATAATGATGTAGAAATCCAAAAAAGCAACATATTATTATTGGGACCTACTGGCAGCGGAAAGACATATTTGGCTCAGACCCTGGCAAAGCTATTGAATGTACCCTTTGCCATAGCTGATGCAACATCTTTGACAGAAGCAGGATACGTAGGCGAAGATGTGGAGAACATATTGCTTAAACTCTTGCAGGCAGCAGATTTTGATGTGGAGAGGGCTGAAAAGGGTATAATATATATCGATGAAATCGATAAAATTTCAAGACGTTCAGAGAATCCTTCAATTACGAGGGATGTAAGCGGAGAAGGAGTTCAACAGGCCCTTTTAAAAATACTTGAAGGCACTGTTGCCAATGTTCCGCCCCAGGGGGGAAGAAAACATCCTCATCAGGAGTTTATTCAAATAGATACAACCAATATTCTCTTTATTCTGGGAGGTGCCTTTGACGGCTTAGAAAAAATTATTCAAAGAAGAGTAGGTAAAAAAAGCATTGGCTTTGGAGCTGACATAACGAGCAACACTTCCATGGATACGGATGTACTGTTAAAACAGGTGCAGTCACAAGACTTGTTGAAATACGGGATGATTCCGGAATTTGTGGGAAGGGTACCGGTAATAGTAGCCTTGGAGAAATTAGACAAAAAGGCCCTGATGTCAATTTTGACAGAGCCAAAGAATGCTTTGATCAAGCAATACAAAGAATTATTCAAGATGGATAATGTAGAGCTGGAAATCGAAAAGGAAGCTCTTGAAGTGATAGCCGAGAAGGCACTGGAGATTAACACCGGAGCAAGGGGCTTAAGGGGAATTCTTGAAAGCACCATGACTGAAGTAATGTATGAAATTCCCTCGAGAAATGACGTCAAAAAATGCGTCATTACCAAAGATACGATAATCAATAAGACCGAACCCAAATTAGTATTAATTAAGAAGCCTGTATCCGGTAAGAAGGAGAATGCTTCATAAACTGCCTGCCTTTGCAGGCAGTTTTCATAACATAACCCCATAATGCCAATATGCAGGACCGGAGGGAGTGAAGAAATTGGAGAAGAAACCTGTCCATGAAGGAGAGAGTATGATAAATAATTATAAGATAGAAAGAAGAAGCCTGCCCTTGATTCCCATAAGGGGGATAGGGATTTTCCCTAACACGGTATTACATTTTGATATCGGAAGGGAAAAATCAATTAATGCGTTGGAAGAAGCAATGCTTGAAGACTCGGACATTTTTTTGACCGTGCAAAAGGTTGCGGATTTGGAATCGCCCGGTGAAAATGATTTTTATGAGATCGGAGTCATTTGCAAAATCAAGCAAATGATAAAAATGCCTGGAGACAATATAAGAGTATTGGTGGAAGGCAAAAACAGGGCTAAAATTGTGTCCATAACTCAAAACGATCCCTATTTTGAGGTGGTTTTGGATGAATATATATATGATGACAGCCAGCCGTGGGATGACAAAATGGAGGCCATGGTCCGCCTCACCCTGAGCAATTTTGAAGAATACGCTTTAATATATGCCAAGATAGCCCCTGACGCTGTTATATCCTTAAAAGAAATAAGAAATCCTGATAAGCTTGCCGATGTGGTTGCTTCGTACATATACCTGAGAACAAATCAAAAGCAGTCTCTCCTGGAAATATTCGACCCCTATAAGAGGCTTGAATCAATCAATAAACTCTTGGCCAAGGAGATAAAAGTCCTCCAGATAGAAAACGAAATAAACGAATTGGTGAAAAAACAAGTCAGCGAGTTTCAAAAAGACTATTATTTAAAGGAACAGATGAGGGCTATTCAAAAAGAATTGGGGGAAGATGAAGGAACAGACTATGAAGTTGAAGAATACCTTCAAAAGATAGCAAAAGCCCACATGCCCAAGGATGTGAAGGAAAAGGCAGAAAAAGAAGTCAACAGGCTTTTAAAGATTTCTCCTTCATCGCCGGACGCAGGGGTTATCAGAACCTATGTTGACTGGCTTTTGGATTTGCCCTGGGATAAGAAGACAAAGGATAATACTGATTTAAGAAAAGCAAGGGCAATACTTGCAGAAGACCATTACGGCCTGGAAGAGGTCAAGGAAAGAATATTGGAATATTTGGCAGTAAAACAGATTAAAAAAGATATGAAAGGGCCTATTTTGTGCTTTGTCGGTCCTCCCGGAGTAGGAAAGACTTCGATAGCAAAATCAATAGCCCGAGCCATGAACAGAAAATACGTGCGTATTTCCTTGGGAGGAGTAAGGGATGAAGCAGAAATCAGGGGCCACAGGAGAACCTATATAGGGGCCATTCCCGGAAGGATAATATCATCCATAGCAAAGGTCAAAGTAAATAACCCGGTATTTTTGTTGGATGAAATAGACAAGCTAAACAGTGACTTTAAGGGAGACCCGGCTTCGGCTTTGTTGGAAGCCCTGGATCCGGAACAAAACAATACCTTTACCGACCACTATATAGAAGCTCCCTTCAATCTGCAAAATGTAATGTTCATTACAACTGCAAATACTACGGCCACCATACCGGGGCCTCTTTTAGACAGGATGGAAATCATTGAAATATCAGGTTACACGGATGTGGAAAAAAGACATATTGCAGAAAAATACCTGATAAAAAAACAGCTTTCCGAGCACGGGCTCAAAGCAAACCAGGTAAAAATTTCAACAAATGCAATAAATGAAATAATAGAAAGATTCACAAGGGAATCGGGAGTAAGGGACTTAGAGAGAAACATAGGCAAATTAATCAGAAAAGCAGCCGTACAAATAGCTGAAAAAAACAAAAAATCTGTTTCCATTAACAATTTAAATATCAAGAATTACCTGGGCATCCCCAAGTATGATTATGATACGGCCTATGAAGAAGACCAGGTGGGGGTTGTTACAGGTCTGGCCTGGACCCAGGTAGGAGGAGAGACCCTATTTGTCGAAGTAAATACCATGAAGGGTGACGGAAAACTTCAGCTGACGGGACAGTTGGGGGATGTGATGAAGGAATCTGCAATGGCTGCCTTGAGTTATATAAAAGCCAATGCTGAAAAATTCAACATTGACTACCAGATTTTCAAGGAAACCGACATTCATGTCCATGTACCTGAAGGGGCAATTCCAAAGGATGGACCTTCGGCAGGAATAACCATGGCAACAGCTATGATATCAGCTTTGACAAAGAAGCCGGTAAGAAAAGACGTTGCAATGACAGGAGAAATTACAATCACCGGAAGAGTTTTACCCATAGGAGGACTCAAGGAAAAACTACTGGCAGCCAAGAGGGCAGGAATTAAAAAAGTTGTGCTCTGCTCCAAAAATAAAGCTGATGTTTCAAAAATAGATCCGAAAATAATCCGGTCCATGGAAATCGTCTATGTGGATAAGATTGATGATGTGGTAAAAGAAGCATTACGATGAAAGAAAAATAAAAGCAACCGCTCACGATTTCGGCCGTTGTCGTATCCTGCAAATGTTCGCTCATTATTTTATTATTCTTCTTTAACATGGGGTTAATTTGCGAAAGAAAGAATGGGATCCTTCGCTTGTGCTCAGGATGACACAAAGAAAACAACCGCTTGCGGTTTCGGTTCAGAAAAGAAAGGATAAGATATGATTATCAGAAAAGCTGAATTTTTGATTTCTGCTGTGAATAAAGACCAGTATCCGGATATGGGACTTCCTGAAATAGCTTTTGCCGGCAAATCAAACGTCGGAAAATCATCAATGATAAATGCCCTGCTTAACAGGAGAAATCTTGCAAGGGTCAGCTCAGAGCCGGGTAAGACTCAAACCTTGAATTTTTACAATATAAACGATGAATTCAACTTTGTGGACCTTCCGGGATACGGTTATGCCAAAGTATCAAAGGCAGAGCAAGCCAAATGGGCTGATATGATCGAGACATATTTGCACGGAAGAAAAGAACTGAAAGAAGTTATACTTTTGGTCGACATGAGGCATGAGCCCGGCAAGAATGACCTTATGATGTATGACTGGATTAGAAGTTTTGGCTTTACAGGTTATATAATAGCCACAAAAACAGATAAGCTTTCAAGATCCCAGCAGATAAAAAGCATGGACGTAATTAAAAAAACAATGCAGGTAAAGGATACGGGTTTAATATATCCCTTTTCTTCAACAAGTAAACAGGGTCTTGAAGAAGTTTGGGACCTCTTCAATAGTATAATAAATCTACAAAAATAGACAAAACCTTAAAAAATTAAGGGAAAACCTGGCTGATATAATATACTTTCTTGTTTAGCCGCATAAAAACAGGGTATATTATAAAAAGGGAGGAATATGAGCTTATGCATTTTGCAGTTGAGAGAAGAATTAACAGTGACCTGAAGTGCGGCAAGGAGACCATTGATGAAATTCTTCAAAATATAAAAGAAATAGTTGACCCGGACACTTTTTTTAATACTAAGCTGATATTAAACGAACTTATGATAAACAGCGTCATCCACGGCAACTGTGGAGACATGAATAAAATGATAGATATAAAGGTTTATATAAATAAATCAAAAATCACCATTGAAGTTAAGGACGAAGGTGCGGGTATCTGCTGTGATATTAAAGATTACGGAGAATATGACTACCTGGAATCAGGAAGAGGTCTGATGCTGGTGGAAGGACTTTCGGATATACTTAATGTTGACGGGAATACTGTTACATGCATACAATATTTAAAATAATCATTTTATTAAAATATAAAATTTGCTATAATAAACACTACGGTGTTTATTTTTTTGAGAGGTATGGGACACACCTCCTAATTAAGGGAAAACCTCTGCGGCAGGAGGAATGTCCCTAAAATACAATGGGGACACAACTCCATTTATGGAAAAGTACCTGATGTTGGAGGAATGTCCACAATTTGGAGCTGCTATGGACAAGATAAAGCTTTCAGTCAGAGAATTGGTCGAATTTGTTTTTAAAAGCGGAGATATAAGCGCGAAAAATTTAAGTATAGACAGGGCCATGGAAGGGGTAAAGGCTCATAAGGTCCTCCAGTCTCAAATGGGTGACGGGTACCAAAAGGAATTCTACCTGAAAAGTGAATTCAACTTCCGTGGAATTTTGTTTTTTATCGAAGGAAGGGCTGACGGGATTTTAGTTGAAGATGATGAAATAACAATAGATGAGATCAAAACTACCTATACGGATTTAAGCCTCGTTGATGAAAACTACAATTCTGCCCATATGGCCCAGGCCAAGTGTTATGCTTATATGTACGGCTTGTTGCATAAGAGGGACAAGCTCAATGTTCAGCTCAGGTATTACAATCTTGATACCCAGGAAACTAAGACAATAAAACAAGTATTTACTTTTGAAGAATTGGAAGCCTTTTTTTATGCCCTTTTGGAAACTTACCTGGACTGGGCCCAAACAATCATAAATCTCCGCAATGAGAGAGACAAAACAATAGAAGAGATCAATTTTCCCTTTAAAGACTATCGCAAGGGACAAAGAGAGTTTTCCGTAGCTGTTTACAGGACTATCGAGTCGGGTAAAAAGCTTTTTGCCCAGGCTCCCACAGGAGTAGGAAAGACGATTTCTGTTTTGTTTCCTGCCATAAAATCAATGCAGGGAAATAATTCAAAGATATTTTATTTGACAGCCAAATCCTCGACCAAGACCATAGCCTTCAATACTGTAAAAATCATGCATGAACAGGGTCTCAGGCTGAGGACCGCCATTATTACGGCCAAGGACAAAATATGTTTCATGGAAGAAACAAGGTGCGAGCCGGAATACTGTCCTTATGCCAAGGGCTACTACGACAAATTGAACATCCCACTGAGGGATACAATAAAGAATGCCTGTTTGTATGACCGTGTATTTATAGAAAACCTGGCAAAAACCCATGAGCTGTGCCCATTTGAATTAAGCCTTGATTTAGCCTATATGTCTGATATAGTGATTTGTGACTACAATTATTATTTCGACCCCAGGGTTGCCTTGCAGAGGGAAGATGTATTCAATAACGACAAGGACATACTCCTTGTAGACGAAGCCCACAACCTTGAAGACCGGGCACGAAACATGTATTCTCCCGAAATCATCAAGGAAGAATTTTATGAAGTCTACAAGATGATGAAGGCTCAGAAAGGCTTAAGCAAAGAATTATACAATATAAACAAGAAATTCCTGGACATCAAAAAGAGTACCGATAAGACAGAAATCTTAAAAAATCCTCCGGAAGATCTGATAAATGCTTTGCGAAAATTCACGGTTAAGGCCGAGAAATATTTTCATGACAACAAAAACGAAAAAGTTCCGGATGAGCTTACAGATATATATTTTAAGAGCACATTTTTCATAAAAATATCGGAAATAGCCGATGATAATTTTTGTTATTACACTGACAGGTCCAATAATGAAACAAGGGTAAAATTATTCTTGATAGACCCTTCAGGTATTTTAAAGGAAATTGAAAAAAAAGCCCGGTCATCGATTTTCTTTTCAGCAACCCTGACCCCTTTAAAATATTTCAGGTATATGCTGGGGGGAGATGAGGATGACTATATAATGAAAATAAGCTCACCCTTCAGGAGGGAAAACTTAAACCTGCTGATAAGCGCGGATATATCGATGAAATATTCCTTAAGGGATTCAAATATCGAAAGGGTTTGTGAATACATAAATGCATTGGTAGCTGGAAAAAAGGGTAATTACCTGGTATTTTTCCCATCTTATCATTTCATGAACAAGGTTTATAAAACTTATGAATCCTTGTATGATACATCCTGCATCACGGTCCAAAAACAGGGAATAAAGGAAGAAGACCAGAGAGACCTGATAAGCAGGTTTGAAAATGAGCGAAATGTGGTGGTTTTCACCGTAATTGGCGGTGTTTTTTCAGAAGGAATCGATTTGCCCCTTGATAAACTGATAGGGGCGGTTATAATAGGTACCGGAATACCACAAATTTGTTTTGAAAGGGATATAATAAAAGCATTCTTTAATGATAAAATGAATTCCGGCTATGATTTTGCATATAAATACCCGGGTTTCAACAAGGTACTACAGTCGGCAGGCAGGGTAATTAGGACGGAAGAGGATAAGGGAACTGTTTTATTGATTGATTCAAGATTTTGCCAATATACATACTTGAATTTGTTTCCGGACCACTGGAAACATTATAAAATAATATCATCAGCGGAAGAAATAAAAAATAATTTGCTTTGAAAGGAAGACAATATGATTAAAATATTATCCGAAAGAAATGTAAAAAATAATCACATAATCAGTAAAGAAGAAGCGGAGCTCCTGGCAGGTCAGGCAAAGATTTATGAGGTTGTCAGAGTTATAAAGGGTAAGCCTGTATTTTTAAGGGAACACTTCTATCGAATGAGTGAAAGCATCCGTTTGAGCGGGATAAAGGGTCAAATTGATTATGAAGAATTCAGGAAATCAACGGAACTGCTTATAAAAGAAAACCCTTTTAAAAATTTAAACATCAGGATTTCGTATCTATATGATAAGGAGCCTGTTACCGTCTTTTATTTCATAGAAAGCTACTATCCCACAAGGGAAGAATTCCTTCAGGGGATACACACCGTTACGGTAAAAATGGAAAGAGAAAATCCCAATATTAAGACATATCAAAAGGAACTGAAGGATGAAGTGAGCAGGACCATAAAAGCAAAAAAGGCCTTTGAAGCCATCCTTATAAATCATGACGGCACCATAAGCGAGGGAAGCAAGTCAAATATTTTTTTCGTAAAGGACAATAAACTCATAACTCCGCCGGATTCATCGGTTTTATTGGGGGTCACCAGAAGCAAGGTAATAAGTGTTTGTGAGAAGAATGGAATAGAAATAGAAAAAAGAGTAATAAGCCTTGATGAAACAAAAGGATTCGACGGGGCTTTCATAACAGGAACATCAAATGACGTACTCCCGATTAGAACAATTGATGACAGGGTCTTTGCTTCTCCTCATAATGAACTTATAAAGAGGGTGTCCGAGCTTTATCTGGAGGAAGTTAGAAAAGAAATTGAATAAAACACAAAAATGGCCTTGTGGCCATTGTTGTGAAGCATTAATATGCATAAAAGGGGTATTGGGAATATATTCGGTTATCGGGGGGGATAACCACAATAATTATAGCAAACTAGCATAGGTTATGCAAGTATTTTTTACAATTTTCGACATGTAAAAGTCGAAAAAGTTGTGGTATTTTATACCAATTTACATGCTTTAAGATTCAAAATTTATGGAAAGAGAGAGGCTCATATGCTGGTATATTTGGATAACAGTGCAACAACTAGGGTAAGAAATGAAGTACTGAAAGAAATAATAGACGTAAACGAAAATTATTACGGTAACCCTTCTTCCCTGCACAGGATGGGGCTCATGGCAGAAAAAAAGATTGAAGAAGCCAGGAAGTCCGCGGCAAAATTAATCGGTGCTAAAGCTGAGGAAATTTATTTTACCGGTGGAGGGACTGAAAGCAACAATATAGCAATTTTCGGGCACTTGTCAAATCTTAACAGGGATGATAGCATAATTACCACTAAAATCGAGCATCCGTCAGTATACAATGTTTTTAAACACCTGGAAGGCAAATGCAGGGTTAAGTACCTTGATACGGATGAAAATGGTAAAATAAGTATTGAGGAACTCAGTGCCCTGGTCGATGAAAGGACCCGTTTGGTATCCATAATGCATGTCAATAATGAAATAGGCACGGTGCAGGATATTAATGAAATAGGGGCTGCCATAAAGGATAAGAATAAGAATACCAGGTTTCATGTAGATGGGGTCCAGTCTTACGGGAAAATAAAGATTGATGTTCAAAAAACCCCCCTTGATACCATGGCTTTCAGCAGCCACAAAATCCACGGGCCCAAGGGAGTGGGAAGCTTGTACATCCGCCATTCAATAAAGCTCGCCCCCCTGGTTTACGGGGGAGGCCAGGAGAGGGGAATGCGGTCGGGTACCGAAAACACTTCCGGTATTATAGGATTCGGCAAGGCCTGCGATCTCCTGTACGAGGGCTTTGACCGGGAAGTTAAAAAGCTGTACGACTTGAAAGATTTGTACATGAAGCGATTAAAAGAAGAGATTGATGACATAAGGTTCAATAACCCCAGGGACGGGGCTCCCCATATCATAAACGTATCCTTTAAAAATGTGCCGGGAGAAGTACTGGTCCACTATTTGGAGGGCAAAGACATTTATGTATCCACCGGGTCCGCATGCTCTTCCAAGGCAAGGGATAACAGGATACTGGAAGCCATAAAGCTGGGACATGAGTACCGGGAAGGGGCAATACGCATAAGTTTGGGTTATTTTAACACCTTTGATGAGGTGGAATATGTAATAGACAATATTAAACAAGCCGTAAAAGATATCAGAAGCATAACAAAGAGAGGATAATATGTACAATATAGCTGCAGTAAGTTTCGGAGAACTGTTTTTAAAAGGAAAGAACAGGGGGTCTTTTGAGCAAAGGCTGACAGATCAAATTAAATATGCTCTTAAAGATTTTAATGGTGTAACCGTATACAAGGATTCGGGTAAGGTATATGTGGAAACGAAAAATCATGAGGATATGGATCAAATAATCGAAAGGGTAAGAAAAATTTTCGGCATATCCAATATTAGCCCTTCCGTAAAAACCGGCAAGGATGTTGATGCAATCATAGACAAAACTCTTGAATTGTTTGCATATCTTCTGGAAAAGAAGGATATAAAAACATTTAAGGTAAAGACCAACAGGACAGACAAGACTTTTCCCATAAAGTCCATGGACTTTAATGCCTTGGTGGGCGGCAAAATTTTAGAGAAGTTCAGGTCCGTAAAAGTCGATGTTCATAACCCGGATGTGGAAATCTATATAGATATTAAGAAATCCTGTTACATATCATCGGAAAGGATTAAAAGCCTGGGAGGCCTTCCCGTCGGCTCAAACGGCAGGGCCCTGCTTTTGCTGTCCGGAGGAATCGACAGCCCGGTAGCAGGCTATATGATAGCTAAAAGAGGGGTAGAAATTGATGCCCTTTATTTTCACACCTATCCTTTTACATCTGAAAGGGCTAATGAAAAAGTTTTAAAATTGAAGGAAAAGCTGGAAGAATACTGCGGAAAAATGAAGCTGCATTCCGTTAATATGCTTGAAGTCCACAAAGCCATAAGGGAATTTTGCAGGGAAGAAGAAACTACCATATTGGCAAGACGGTTTATGATGAGGATTGCCGAAAAAATTGCAGTGGAAAACAAGATGGATATGCTTATAACCGGCGAAAGCTTAGGCCAGGTTGCCAGCCAAACCATGAAGTCAATGGTTGTTATTGAAGAAGCCATAGCTATGCCTGTTCTTAAACCTCTTGTAGGATTGGATAAAACCGAAATAATAAAAATTGCAAAAGAAATAGGAACCTATGAAACTTCAATCCTGCCCTATGATGATTGCTGCTCTGTTTTTGCACCGGCCCATCCCCTGATCAATCCAAGGCTTGAGAATATCAAGAGATCCGAAAGCAAGTTAAATATTCCGGACCTGATTGAAAAGGTACTGGCGACAAGAGAAATCATGTAGAGCCGGGAAAAATAAAAAGAAATTTACGGCATATAAAATCACAATTTTTTTAATCTGACATATATTAAACTATAAATTAAGAGAGGTGAGTTATATGTCAGATGAAGTAAAAGCAACAAATTTTACCTGCTGCGATGACAGGTCAAATGATTGGGGCGAATGGTTGATTATATTGTTGATAGTATTCTTCCTGCTGGGAGGAAATAATTTTTTCGGTAGAAGGTGATGGTGGAGCTGATACATAAAAATATGAAAAATACCCTTGAGTTCTGTTAAACCTATGTTAATAATCATGTAACCGTTGACCAATCAACGGTTAGTTTTTTATATATATGAACTTGAGACTTGATTTTACATGACATCGGCAGTATACTAAACATTAAAACAGTGGGAGGACGTGGACAAAAATGCATAAAATAGCATTATTTTGCGATATTCCTCAGGAGGTCCTGGATTTGCTTCCCGAGGAAAAGTATGAAATAATAAGAAAAGAAACGTCAGATGTTGACGGTATAATTATAAGAAGTATGGATATTCATGATATGGTTTTTTCAAAAAGGCTGAAGGCTATAGCCAGATCAGGGGCCGGGGTTAACAACATACCCATCGAAAGATGCTCTGAAGAAGGAATCATTGTTTTCAATACTCCGGGGGCCAATGCCAATGCTGTTTGCGAGCTGACTTTATTAGGCCTCTTAATGAGTTCAAGAAGGGTTATTGACAGTATAGACTGGACAAAAAAACTGGAAAGCAACGTGGTTGAAACCGTAGAGAGAGGCAAATCACAGTTTGTGGGGCCGGAACTCAGGGGAAAGACACTTGGGGTTATCGGGCTTGGCAATGTAGGCCATCTTGTTGCTAACTTAGGAGTAAAATTAGGTATGGAAGTTATCGGCTATGACCCATATATTTCCATTAAAAATGCCTTAGCCTTGTCCTGGGATGTAAAATACACAAATGACATTAATGAATTGTACAGAAAAAGCGATTATATCACCCTTCATGTTCCATATAACAATGAAACCAAGGATTATATAAATAAAGACAATATCAAGCTTATGAAGGACGGGGTAAAAATACTTAATTTTGCTCGCTCCGGGGTTATTAACGAGGATGATTTGATTGAAGCTCTGGAAAGCGGCAAAGTTGGGTACCATGTTTCAGACCTGCCCAACGAAAAACTTTTAAGGGCAAAGAATACCTTGTGCATCCCCCATTTGGGAGGATCTACCATCGAGGCAGAGGAAAACTGCGCCGAAATGGCGATAAAAGAGCTTACTGATTATTTGGAAAAGGGCAATATAACAAATTCCGTTAATTTTCCCGATTGCTCCATGGACAGGTATCCTGGGACTGACAGGATTGTTGTGTTGAATAAGAATATTCCCAATATGATTGGTAAAATTTCCACCGCCCTTGCATCTCATAATGTCAATATTATCGGTATGGTCAATAAATCAAAAGGAGACTATGCCTGCTCCATAATCGATGTAATCGGTGAGTTCAATGTAGATAAGCTTAACGAATTGCAGGAGCATTATGGAATATTAAGAATAATGTTTATTAAAAACAAGGGAGCCGAAAGATGAAAAAAGTTAATATATATTCAGACGGGGCCTGCAGCAAAAATCCGGGCCCCGGAGGATATGGGGTAATATTGGAGTATAAGGGTCAGGAACTTGAGCTTTCCGGCGGGGAAGCAAATACCACCAACAACCAGATGGAGCTCATGGGTGTGATCACCGGGCTTGAAGCGCTGAAAGAGCCCTGTGATGTCACCATTGTTACGGATTCAAGGTACGTTACCGACGCCTTTAATAAGGGATGGATTGATGAGTGGCAGAAAAGGAACTGGAAAAAATCAGACGGCAAAGCAGTCATGAACAAGGAATTGTGGCAAAGGCTTTTGAAGGCCGCAGCCCCTCACAAGGTAAAATTCGTCCATGTTCCGGGTCACAAGGGACATGACTACAATGAAAGATGCGACAAGTTAGCAGTTGAAGAAAGAAAAAAGTTTGAATAAAGTAAAGAGGCATATGTGGAAACATTCACTATATCATGAATATTATAAACTAACAAATTATAATATGAGGTGATTATAGTGATTTATGGACAAAATCAGCAGCTATGCCCTAATATATATTCAATGCCTTATGAGGTGCAGCCGGGAGACACGTTAAATTCCATTGCGGCAAGGTTTGGAACGAACCTGGTGGGTTTGATTGAACTGAACCCAACCTTGAGATTGAGATCCTTAACCGAAGGAATGACCATTTGTGTGCCAAGGGTTCCCACAAGACCCCCCTGCATAAACGGAGCTTATTATATCATAAGGGAAGGAGATAGTTTTTATAATATTGCTCAAAGATACGGCATACCATTGAATTTGCTCTTAGAAGCCAACCCTGAGGCAAATCCATATGATTTAAAGGTAGGCCAGGAAATATGCATACCAAATGTTCCTCCGGGTTGTCCTTTCGGTACGGTAGTTACTATACAAGAAGGGACCAGGTTAAGCGACATATTGATATCTTACAATTTAAGTTTAAATGAATTAAGGGAAGCAAACAGGAATTTCAATCCCGAGATAATAGTTCCCGGAACTGAATTGTGCATACCGGCAGAAACCTATATAGAGTGCCCCCAGGGAACCACCCGGGAATATGTAATCCAGCCGGGAGACAGCCTTTCCTCGGTTGCTATGGCCAACAACATCACACCGTCAAGATTACTTATTGCTAATCCCCATTTGAGGCCGGCAAATTTCTTGATAGCAGGAACAAGGGTGTGCATCCCAAGTGCATAAGTCTTAATATTAATTCTGATTTTAGCGAAGAATCTCATTAAGGCCCGACCATGCATGAGGTTCTTCAAATTATTTTTTATACCCGTTACGAATGGATAGGAATTTTGTATGATAACAGCTTAAGGCTGTTATTTTATTATAACGATAAATCACTAAAAATAATCACTTCCTTTGGTTTGAATCATAAACTATATGGAGGTGATTGGAATGCATGACGAGAAAATAATTGCGACCGGCACAAGTCAGGGGAAATTATTTATTTTTCTGATTGAACTTTTTGATGATGATTATATAGTCAATAAGGCCTTATATATGGGTGCAAGCAGCTCTTTTGCCATTCACAGCCTTGAATTTTATGATAATTCCGTGTATATGGCTGATTCCTACAACAATAAAATCTATAAGTTTGACGAGAGAAATAGTTTTTATGAAACCAATGTGGGAAGAGATCCCCGCCACATGTGCCTGGACAAGGAAAATATATATGTAGCAAATTTTGAATCAGACAACATATCAATCATTGATTTTAAAACTTTTACCTTAACAGGGTCGATTCCAGCAGGCATAAAAACCCATGACGTTAAATACTCGGAAAGATACAAGACCTTGTATGCATCTTGCTATGAAGAAAATGAAGTGGCTGAATACAATTTATCCGGTGGATTAAGCAGGACATTTAAAACTGATGGTAAGCCAATGCACTTATACCTTTTGGAAGACACTTTGGTAGTTATGACCTATTTTGTAAACGGGATTATTCAGACTAAGATAAATTTTATAAATATACCTGACGGCAGGATTGAAGATACAATGACAATAGACGGCCTTGCTTCCGATTTTCTGCTGGATCATGATAACAACAGGGTCTATGTACTTAATATGGTTGATAAGAGCCTTTATATTGCAGATGCAGGATCAAGAAAGATAATAAAAAAAATATACCTGGGCGGATATCCGGAAGCCCTTTCTTGCGGAAGCAAAAATATTTATGTAACAAATTCCAAAAAAGAGCAAATTGATATAATAGAAAAAAAAGACCGCAAGGTCAGGTCTTTAAAACTTCAATTTATACCTAATTTAATCAAGGTTATACCTTAATCCGTCAAAGCCTTCATTATATGGCCGAATATTTCTTCAGGCGCCATCTTCCATTTGCTGATTATTTTTCTTGCAGTTCTTTCATCAGGAACATTTATGCTCAGATTAAAGATAGCAGTGGAATTTTCAGTTACCTGGAGAGCTACAATATATTCATCCTCATTTTTCTTGTAATAATGGCCGAATAATTCTCTTTCCTTTTTTATTTGTTTTCTTATCCGGGAAAAATTACTTTCTACTTCATCAATGAAGTATTGGGGCAGCTTATCCCTGAACATTTCCAAAGCAGCCTTGCCTGTCTTTGAAACCGAATAGTATTCACTTCCGTTATTTGGCTTAAGAAGAGTCAGTTCCGAGTCACAAAGGTCCCCAAGCAAAAGCTGGAGGGTGAAATAATCCATTATGCCGTATTCCAATATATAATTTGTAATTTCAATATTTGTAAGGGGCAAACCGATATAATCCAATATATACAAGAGTTTAAGCTTGTCCTGTGCATTCTTGTTATCGCTTTTCAAATTAACCTCCTCTTAGTTTACCGGCCGTGGTATGACATATCTGACTTAACTTACTAGCATATGTACTAAAACCATTATACCAAAGCTGGAACCAATAATAAACAAAAATTTGAAAATACCGGGTATGGACATATACTTTTGAATAGTATAGAATGAAGCTAAGAGTATTAGGAGGATGTAATGAAAAAAGCGCTTGTAATAATTGTCTTATTAATTTTGGTGGGATGCGAAGCAGCCACCCCTTCAGTTCAAACTCCGCCGGATAAGCCTGCAGATCCTGTTCCCGGAGAAGAGCAAGAATTAGAAGAAGAAACACAATTTGAAGAAGAAAAAGAGCCGACAGAAGAAGATATTATCGGGGCTGTTGATTTATCCCTGCAGCCTAATGAACTTGGAGAAATAATGATATTGATGTATCACGGAATTGGGCAGGAAGAATCTACATGGCAAAGAAGCGTCGATAATTTCCGCAAGGATTTGGAATACATGTATCAAAACGGTTACAGGATGATAAGCCTAAATGATTATACCAGGGGAGAAATAAATACGGAAGCAGGATTTACACCCATAATACTGACCTTTGACGACGGAAGGCAGAATAATTTCAACCTGATTGAAAAGAACGGGGAAATGGTTCTGGACCCCGATTGTGCCGTCGGAATTTTGGAAGAGTTCAAGGAAAGGTATCCGGATTTTAATGTGACGGCAAGCTTTTTCTTAGGATCCAACCCCTTTGGCCAGGAAAAGTATGTAGAGGACAAGCTTAAGTGGCTTGTGGAAAATGGATATGATATAGGAAACCATACCTACAGCCACGAAAAAATAGAAGACTTAGGTCCCGAACAAATACAAATTGAAATAGGTTTGATAAATAAAATAATTCATGAGTATTTGCCTGAATATACGGTTGAGACCCTGGCCTTACCCCACGGCAGCAACCCAAAGGAGGATTATATCGAATACATGCTCGAAGGAGAATATGAAGGCAATAAATACAGGATTATAGCAAGCCTGGACGTAGGCTGGAGACCAGCTTATTCTCCCTTTGACATATTGACGAATTTCAACAGCCTCTACAGGGTGACGGCAAGTGAAATAAATGTGGATGGCTGCGGCATGTGGGATTATTTTAAACAATTTGAACAAAACAAGAGAGAGAGATTTATAAGTGACGGCAATCCTGATCTTGTTACCATTCCAAAAAGACACGAAGACTATCTGAACATGGACATGGTGGGTGACAGGTTAGTATACATTTACGAATAATTTTTTTGGGAAAGTTCTTTTCGTTCTCATGATACGAAGCTTACCTTATTCAAATAATAAAAATAAAATATCTAGGAGGCTCTTATGAATCCTGAATTAAAAGAAATCATTTCAAAAAGTGACAATATTGTATTTTTTGGAGGAGCAGGGGTATCAACCGAGAGCGGGATACCGGATTTCAGAAGTGTTGACGGCTTATACAGCCAGAAATACAAGTATCCGCCGGAAACGATGATTTCTCGCAGCTTCTTCAGGTCCAACCCGGAAGAGTTCTTTGACTTTTACATAAACAAGATGATTTTTTTGGATGCAAAACCTAACAGTGCCCACAAGAAGCTGGCTGAATTAGAAAAGGAAGGGAAGCTTAAGGCAGTAATAACTCAAAATATTGACGGCCTTCACCAGGCGGCCGGGTCCAGGAACGTACTGGAGCTTCATGGGTCGGTACACAGGAATTACTGCATGAAATGCGGAAAGTTCTATGATGTAAATTTTATTATTGCTTCAAAAGGAATACCCAGGTGCAGCTGCGGGGGAATAGTAAAACCTGATGTAGTTTTGTACGAAGAACCCCTTAACAGCCATGTCATTGGAAAAGCCGTTGATTACATAGAGCAGGCAGATGTTTTAATAGTGGGAGGAACATCCCTTGTGGTATATCCTGCCGCAGGCCTTATAAATTACTTCAGGGGAAGTAAATTAGTCCTTATAAACAAAACACCCACTCCCATGGACAGGAGGGCTGACCTGGTTATAAATGACAGTATAGGCAAGGTCTTTGAGGATTAATATAAACAGATTACCAAACGTTAGGGTATTTACACTTTATTTACTTTGTGTTATAATTAACATAAATTAATAGCTCCGAGCAAACGACCTAAGGATTTTAAATTTATGGTTTTTTGCCGATAGGGTTTGGCTGGAAACGGTCAAGCCTCCTGATGGGAAGGAGATGCCGGATAATATGTGAACAGCAGTTCCATCAGAAATGCTGTTTTTTATTTGTTTACTCTTGTGATTTAATTTAGTGCAACTAAATAAAAATAAATATTATTTTGGAGGAATAGTATGAAAAAAATCAAAGTAATTTCAATGGTATTAGCATTAGTAATGATTCTTTCCCAAGCCTTGGTTTTTGCAGAAGATCATTACGCTCTTGAAATCGGAGGAAGCTTAGTTGCAACAGAACTTAAGCTTACCCTGGAAGAATTAAAGGGTATGCCTGAAGAAGCACAGATTAACCAGGTCTATGTTTATAATTCAAAGGGCGGAGAAAAAACAGTCCAGGTTAAGGGTGTAAGCTTAGCTTATTTATTGAAAGAAAAGGCAGGAGTAACAGCTGAAGAAGGAAGCGTAGAATTTTTTGCAGCTGACGGATACCCAATTGACCCTCAAACTCTCAGTGATGTTTTAAATGAGGAACTGAAATTCGTCTTGGCCTATGAGGTAGACGGGGAACCAATAAACAATGACGAAGCAGTAATAGATGAAATAACCGTATACAGGAATTTAAAATATGAAGGTGAATTTAACACCGTATATAAATTAGTAAACAAGATTGTTGTGGGACAAGCTGAAGCAGTGGAAGAAACACCGGAAGTGCCTGCCGAACCTGTTGAAGAAGAAACAAATGAAATAACATTCACAGATATAACCGAAGAATACAAGTTTGCGGAAGCAGCTATTTATGACCTTGCAAAAAGAGGAATCATAGATGGAATTGGTGGCGGCCTCTATGCTCCGGGCAATGTATTTACCAGGGAACAATTCTGCAAAATAATAGTTGTAGCCTTGGGATACGATTTGAAAGAATATGAAGGAGAATTCAGCGATATAGCTCTTGACAGGTGGTCAGCACCATATGTACAAGCCGCTGTTGATTCAGGATTATTCGTCGGATATCCAGACGGTACATTTTTACCTGAAAAGGTAATAACCAGGCAGGAAATGGCACTTGTAGCAGCCAGGGCAGCTGTTGCCAAAGGACTGGTTGACCAGGCAAAGGTTGAAAAGTTTGTAATGGAAAAATCCAATTACCAGGATAAGGAAGATGTGGCTGACTGGGCAGGACATGCTGTTGCCTGGCTTGAAGCACAAAATGTTTTTGTTGGGATTGCAGGAGAAAAATTTGAGCCCGCAAAGAATGTAAACCGCGCCGAAGCAGCATTGGTAGTATTTAACACCTTGTTTTCCGAATAATTAATTAAAAAAACAAATGAGCGATATTCGCTCATTTGTTTTCAAAGGAGGTAAGTTAATTATGGCAAGAAAGGTTGCCGTTTGGCTCTTGATTGCAGCCATGTTAATCATGAATGCCATGCCTGTATATGCAGCAGAGCCTGAGCTTATAATTACAGGTACGGGACTGGAAGAAGAAATAGTAATTACTTCCGGCGACTGGTCAAAATATAACATGGTAGAGAGAATATACTCTACCAACAACAGCCTCGGATTTCATAAAATCATAAAAGCAAAAGGATATGATTTATTCGAACTCATTGGAAAGGGTTTAAAGACCGATAAAGATTACAATGTAAAATTTACATGTTCTGACGGGTTTGAATTTACAAAGACTATAAGTGAGCTGAAAAATGCTTATTCTTTCACTGATTTTACCTTGAACAGCAAACAGACAGTCATGCCCATGATTGCAAAATATACAAGGGTGTTGGCTGATTTTCCGAAAAACATATTTGCTCCCCCGGTGACCTGGACAGACAGTCCCATAACGGAAACAGATTTAGATAAGGATTTTCCTAAATTAGTATTTGGACAGACTGACATTGACGATATGAATATGTCAAAATGGGGCAAGGAAGTTGTCAAAATCACAGTAGGAGATGAAATAGTTAAAGTAACTCCTTCATCACCATATAAGCACATCAGTTATGAAGGTGAACCATACAATATAGATGCCATAACTGGAGCAACTTTTACGATTGAAGGACCCGGAGTTGAAGGTTACAGGGCCATATCACTGAGGCAAATCGAAGAAGATACGAAAGGACAAGCTCAAGATACATATTATGAAAAAGTAAAGGGCAAAGTATATGAATTTTCCTATGAAGGAATTAATGTAAAGTATCTGATCGATAATTATGTAAAAGCAAAAGCAAACGCAGGAAACCTTATATTTAAAGACAAATCAAGGAAAACTATTTTAACCGCGGATATATCAGAGGCAGATAAATATATGGTCGCCTACGGTATAAATGAAATTCCCCTGGTTTTCCTGGATACTGATGAAGGTTATATCAAGGAAAAATATAATGACAACGGATGTTTTAAATTAGTTTATAAACAAAACAAAAATACGGCCAAAGAATTTTCAAATGTAGCATATATTTACATTGAAGAAAAAGATGCCAAAAATATTTATGAGCATTCCTATGCTCCTTACAACGATGCAAAATATACTGATTATGAACTGATAATTCACGGTTCTGCCCTGGGCAAAGAAGTAAGATACAAGGTAAAGGACCTGGAGGCCATGACAGACCTGCATGAAATTCATGAATACAGCCTGTCAAACAGCGAATATTTCTGGTATTATAACACTTACAAGGGAGTTCCCTTGTGGGATTTATTGTTAAAGGCAGGATTAGATCCCAAAACAGATGAGAATACCAGCATTCGTTTTATTGCTGCAGACAATTATAATTTTGCTCCCATGACTATAAAGCAGATTAAGGACAGGTCCTTGTACGGATATTATGAAAAAAGTGCATTGGATAAGGGTGACGGCACATTCCCGGGAGAATATGTGGATCCCCTTTATACAGGTTTACCTGTCATGGTTGCCTATGGATTCAACAAGTATCCCTATGTAATAAGACCCAGTGACGAAGGTTACAATGCCGGTCTTGGCAACGACGGGGGACCTCTCAGAATAATATTCGGGAAAACAAGTTATAACGATACAAACGGATCTAACCAGGTACAATTTGCTAAAGAAATAATCATTGGCGAAGGGGAGTCTGTTGCAACAGATACCAAGGGATCCGGCGAAGGGGTCAGCACGGAACTGGAAATTGATGAAACATGGAATCACAATCAAGGCCCATATAAAGAATATTTGGACATGCCGGTCCTTAGGGTAACAGGCTCACAGGTAAAAGAACCCATGACATTTACCCTTAGGCAGATTGAAGCCATGACCCGGTATACGGTCAGAGATATCTACACAGGCGATGGCACCAGGGAAATGCAGGGAATTGTTTTATGGGATTTAATCAAAAACGTGGTCGGACTTAAAGAAGACGTAGATGTTCCAAGCATTAGAGTATTTAGCGGACAAAATTACAATCAGATTTTAAGAAGCACCGAGCAGGTGATTAACGGAGTACTGAATTCCCGCGGTGAGAATAAGAAGATTATTTTAGCTTATGCAGCTGACGGTTATCCCTTAGTACCCAATGAGTCAAGTATAGGATATGCAAATAATAATGCTTACGGACCCTTGAGGCTTATTGTTGAAGAAAGTAAATCCATGTGGGTAAAATGGGCTGACTGTATAGTAGTCGGCACCGGTGACTATGAAGCACCTGAATCGAAAGATGTAAAGACAGATGCTTTCAGTGATATCGGAAGCCACTGGGCAAAAGACAGCATAACAAGAATGGCAGCCCTGGGCTATGCCAAAGGAAGCGACGGGTTGTTCAGACCTGACGATAAAATCAGCAGGGCAGAATTTGTATCCTTGCTTATAAGAGTATTAGGAATCGGTAATCAAGATGCCGTATTAAAGTTTACCGACGTGAAGAATAGTGATTGGTTTGCCAAAGATGTTGCTATTGCAGCAGAAAAAGGATATGTAAAAGGCTATGAAGACGGCAGCTTCGAACCCAATTCTCCCATCACAAGACAAGAAATAGGGACTATTATAGGTTCCCTGCTGGAAGGCGATGTAACAAATGCCGATGAAATTTTGTCTGTCTTCAGTGATGATATTCCCCAATGGGCAAAGCTACCCGTTGCAAAGGCAGTAAAGGCAGAAATCATCAAGGGACTTCCCGGCAACATTTTCGGTGGAGCACAGAATACTACGAGAGCTGAAGCAACGGTAATGCTATTGAGATATATAGACAAATAAGCAAGGGGGAGGTCACTCCCCCTTAAAAGGGGTGTTCCATATGAAAAAATTATTAATTATATTATTAGCAATATTTTTAATATTGGCAGGATGCTCTCAAAATGCAGCTGATGCACCCTCAACAAATGAAATCACCGATACAAATGAAGAAATCAAGGACGAAACAAGTGAAAACAATGAAGATGCAAATAAACCTGAAGCAGAAGAAGATGAAAAGGCAGAAGTTGATGTAAGTGAAAATGTTTCTGAGGAAGCAGCAGAACCGGAGGCAGAAGAAGCAACAGAAGAAATACCCGGCCGGGAAGAACCTATAAGGGAAGAAGTTTCGGAAGAAGGCCAAGCCGGGGAAGAGCAAGGGGAAAATATTGAGAATGCTCTTAAAATTAAAGGACTTGTAGAAAAGGAACTTAGCCTTACCCTAGACGAATTAAAGGCAATGGATGACATAATTTTTGAAGCTGATTTTTATTCGCTGAATAATTTCGGTACTACAGGATACACCCGTTTTAAAGGGGTTAAGCTGTGGGATTTATTGAAAAATGAAGCAATAATAAAGGCTGAAGCTTCAAAGATATCTATTATAGCCCAGGACGGCTACTCCGTGGAATTTACCCCGGAACAGGTGCAAATGGAATACATGGATGAAACAAATCCCGATAATAAATATCCCATGATCATCGCATGGGAAGAAAATGGCCAGGAATACAGCCCTGATGAAGGTAATACTTATAAGTTGGTGGTAGGACAAAAAGAGCCCGGAGATATAAATAAACCTCAATGGGTTTCAAATATAGATCTGATCCTTGTTGAATAGGTGAAAAAATGAAAAGAAAATATATAATCATTTTTCTGTTAATGTTGCTTGTAACAGGCTCCTTGTTTTATATATTAAACGATGCTTCCGAGGAAGAAGAAGCCGTGAGGTTCTTTTATCCTGATGCAAAACGAGTCATTTTAATTAAGGATATCAATGATGATTTATACAGCTCCTTGTATTTTCCCGGGGTGAAAAGAGCTTATGAGGTGGATGGTAAAGTTTGTGCATTTGTTGTAAGCTGTGTGGGCTATAACGGGCCTGTTGAAGTTTTGGCTGCTCTTGATGATGACAAATTAATAGGGATAAAGATTTTAAGTCACGAAGAATCACCGGATTATGCAGAGCATATAGAATACGATTATTTTTTGAACAGGTTTAAAGATTTGCCAATAAACAAATACTTGAATTTAGTTGTCCTTGATAAGGAAAACCATGAAGATATCATTCAGATTACAGGAGCCACCATAAGCTCCCAGGCTGTGGTTAATGCCGTTAATGGGGCGATTGGTTTATATATGTACATGAATTACAACGTAAAAATGTCAAAAGTTCCTGATGTCGTTCCCCAGGAAACCTGGCAGAAGGATATAAACAGCTTTGCAATTAATTGGGAAGGGGGGTCTGTCCGGATTGACACGGAAGAAATCAAAGAATATGAACAGGTGGAAATGGATGTTGTCTTAATTAATACAACCGGAACAGAAACCAAGATGCACGTAAAAGGCCCCACTCTTCGTCATGTGCTGGAGAAAGAAGGCATTGACTTAAGCGAGTATGCCGGTATAGGCGTAACAGGCAGGGACGGCTACTACACTTTAATTGACAGGGATAAGCTGGAGGTCAACGATATAATACTTACCTGGCAGATAAACAGGAAGAATATCAAGGATGAAGACAAACCCGTAAGGCTTTCTGTCCCCTTGGAGTTAGGGCCTTACTGGGTGAAGATGGTTACAAATATTGATTTATATAAGGACATATCTCCGAAAGATATTGATAAAGTCCATATGTTCAATCCTCTGACCCGGGATATAGAGCCATATTATTATGAATACTACGGCTCTAAGGATAAGGCATTTGAAGTAGGAAAAATATTAAGAAAATTTGACGAGGTTGATGAGAAGGGCTTTTTTACCATGGCTGCCACGGACGGTTTGGAAAAAAATGAAACTATATCCTTGGTAAGGCAAAGGTATTTTATAAAAGTTGAAGGGGATAATGCTCCTATGAATATCTCGCCCAATTTTAAGCTTGGAATGAATGTAAAGAATATGACTCATTTTTCAACTACAAAGGATGCCGTAATTTTCCCTGAAAAGATAATTGAAGTCGTAAGGACTAAATCAATTGAGGGCAATGAAGGGATGCTTTTGGAAGACGTACTGTTGACAGCCGGCATGAGATGGAATGAAGGAAACAAATTCACTGCCGTGGGCATGGATAAAGAAATAAATTTATCATTGAAAGAAATGTTGAATTGCTACTTAATCTATAAAGATGGACAAGCAAGCTTGTATAATAAGGATAAGGAAATAATGACTGATCTTATAAGGATTGAAAAAAATGAAACTTAACTTAAGAAGCAAGATTCAATTAACTGCAACATTCATAGTGATAATTTCATGTTTGTTTTACGGCTTGTATATATATGGAATAATCGACTTTAGAATTATTTCAATAGGAGATTTGAATCCATACGGGGGATGGTCCGCTTTAAAGTCTTTCTTTATGGATTTATCCTACAGGTGGAAGGGATTTTCGAGAAGTATTGCCTTAACTGCAGGAATAGGCCTTGCTTCATTTTTATTGGGGAGATTTTTTTGCGGATACATTTGCCCCATCGGGGCTATGCAGGATTTTTTTAAATTTTTGGGAAGCAAGCTAAGGTTGAAAGAAATTAAATTTCCTTACAAACCTGAGTTGCTTAAGTACCTTGTTTTAATCATTATAATGGTTTTAAGCATACTTGGGATGGGTAATCTTATTTCTCCCCTTTCACCCTGGCTGGCATACTTAAATATATTTGTCGGAATAAGGCTTCAACCGGGAGTCTTAATTTTGCTCCTTATTATCCTGGCATCTTTGATGGGAAGGAGAATATTCTGCAGGTATTTTTGCCCCCTGGGAGCCTTCCAAAGCTTGCTTTATGCAATAGGACCCATGAAAATAAAAAAGGGGGCCTGTGATTGCTCCTACTGTCTTAAAAACTGCCCTGTATCAATTGACTACAATAGGGTCGAGAAAGATATCCCTCCGGAATGCATTAACTGTTTACAGTGTGTAAATGGATGCATAAAGGGCAAAGAAGGCTTTTCCATAAACTTTAACAATAAAAAGATCAACAAATCAGCTTACATAAGCATATGTATTTTAATAATTGCAGGTTCATATATTTTGCTTCCTTTGACGGCATCAAGTTCTTCAATACAGGCAATAACATCAATAACCGATATAAATGACGGTACCTATGAAGGATATGGCTTGGGCTTTGGCGGAAGAATCAATACGGAAGTTACCATAAAGGATAATAGAATAACAAGCATTAAAATTCTCAGCCACAGTGAGACAGAAGGTTATTACGAGGAAGTGTTCAGAGACTTATCCTATGAAATCACTGAAAGCCAAAACTTAAACCTTGATGCCATAAGCGGTGCTACATCCACCAGCAGGGGTTTCTTAAACTCCGTAAGGGATGCCGTAAACAAATCCTTAAATGATTAGAGGTTAACATGCAAAAAAAAATTGTTATTTTGTTAATACTGATTATGGTTTTGACAGGATGTACAAAGGAAAAACCTTCCTTAAATATTGTTGTTGACGGAAAAGTTGAACCGGTTGACACTGAAATTATATATAACCATAAGGACGCCCTCGTTTTTCCTGCAGTTGTGAGAAGCAGCGGTGCAAAACCGGTTGAAACGGAATATAAGGGTATTGAACTTACAAAGCTTTTTGAAACTTTAAACATAGATATAACAAATTACAGCAAAGTGACTTTTAATGCAAGTGACGGTTACAGGATTATACTAAATGTAGAAGAAATTACTGAACCTTCAAATGTGTATTTGACTTTTGAAAGGGATGGAGAAATTTTAAAATCAAAGAAGGAGGGGGGAAACGGACCCTTCCAGCTAATTATCAGAAGAGACCCCTTCAGTCAGCGGTGGGTTAAGCATGTAAATGAAATAATATTACAATAGGTAATCATGATGGCAAATAAATTTTTTGAGAGATTTTCTGTATTTAACCTGATTATGATAGCAGTCGTATCTGCACTTGGAATTGCAACAAAACCAATTGTGGTACCCTTGGTTCACGTTATCACGGGGCCCTTGTTCATTCCGGGAGGGGCAATTGCCGGGGGCTTTTATATGTTCTGGCTGGTCCTGGGCACAGGTCTTGTCAGGAAACCAGGCACAGGCACTTTAATAGGCCTTGTCCAGGGAATATTGGTGATTGCAACGGGAACCATGGGAACCCACGGTATCATGAGCCTGGTTTCTTACACCCTGCCGGGAATTGTTGCTGATGTCGTATTTTTGTTTTCTAAGAATAAACAATATAACATTCTTCACTATGTCTTTGGATGTATGGGGGCAAATGTTACAGGGACACTTATTTCCAACATATTATTTTTCAGGCTCCCACTTGTAACGGTTATTTTAATACTGTCAGCAGCGGCCTTGTCCGGAATAACAGGCGGACTTATAGCATACCTCATAAACAGAAACCTGGAAAAGATGAATATATTAGAAGAATAAGAAAAAAAACAACTATAGACACATTCATTGAAAGGAACAGGAGCATGAAAAAAACATGGTCAGCAGCCGGTGATAAAGCATATATACTTGGCATTAAATTACTTGTGTTAATATTATTCTTGCTGCTTATGGCCGGATGCAAGGATACCGGAAAGGACACAGAATCAGCAGGCATAAACATATTCAATGAAAATGAAAATATCTTGCTTAATTTTAAGGCAGAAAAAAGAATTTCAACAGAAGAAATAACAAGGGATAAGTTTTCCGTCGCTGTAGTAATTTTAGAGAATGGAGAAATTATTAAAATACCTGTTGACTTTTACATAGAAAATAGTGCAGTAATAGCCGGGGGCCAATCAATTGAAAAGGTAGAAGGAATTTATTTAACCGATAATTATCGCAGCATAACTGATGCCTATTACCACATGAAAGAATTTCTGGATAAAGGCCAAAAGATTATGACTGTACTCTTAGACGGATTTTCCTATAACCAGTTTAAAAGAGCCTGTGAAGAAAATAAGCTTACTTTTTTAAATAAATATTTCAAATATCCTGCCTTAAGCGTATACACTCCCGTCACAAACGCAGGTTTTGCAGCAATCATTACGGGACAAACCCCTGATGTAAACGGGGTCCATGACAGGAGCAAGCGACAGACGGATGTGAACACCATATTCAAATATGCCCTTGACAACAATAAAAGCTGTATTTTGCTTGAAGGAGACATAAAAATATTAAATACCGAAGTTGAGCCGGAACTTCATACAGATATCAATAAAAACAATGAAATTGACGATGAAATATATGAAAGGGCTTTAAAAGCCGCTAAGGAAGGATATGATTTAATTTTCATTCATTTTCACGGCATTGATGACAGGGGCCACAGCTACGGACCATATTCGTCAGAAACCATGGAATACATACAGACTATAGATAAGTATCTGAAAAACTTAAGCCAAGAGTGGAAGGGAGCTATAATACTTGTACCGGACCACGGCATGCATG
>Ga0255345_1001360_pt1 | contig 35643 bp, 23 predicted proteins | sample wastewater_treat_6_FD_192415 | JGI IMG/M metagenome (GOLD analysis project Ga0255345, IMG submission 192415) | Wastewater microbial communities from Lulu Island WWTP, Vancouver, Canada - plant20 | ecosystem: Engineered > WWTP > Wastewater > Unclassified | place: Canada: Vancouver, British...
GGCGCTGGCTGCGGCGTGCGAGGCGCTGGAGTTCTAGTGCTGTCCGGCGGGAGCCGGCGCAGTTTGACAAGTGGATTTGGATCGCGAGCACGGCGTACCTGTCTGGAAGACGGACGCGTGTTCTGGAGGGGACCGTTTTGCTGCGCGATCGTTATTTGGAACGGATTCAGTCTGGAGGGACGATGCACCTGCCGGTGTTGCTGCAGGAGACGGTGGACGCCTTGGCGGTGATCCCTGGCGGCAGCTACATCGACGGAACACTCGGCGGTGCGGGCCACGCGGCGGAGATCTTGAGACGCGCGGGGTCGGCCGGCCGGCTGCTGGGGATCGACAGGGACGTGACGGCTCTGGAACGCTCGGCGGAACGGATGGCGGTGTTGTCTGGCGAGAAGGTGCTGGTGCACGGCACTCATGGCGAGTTGCGGTGCCTAGCCGAAGCGAACGGGTTTGCGGCAGTGGACGGTGTGCTGCTGGATCTGGGCGTGTCATCCGATCAGTTCGACACGCCTGGACGGGGGTTCAGCTTCCGATTTGACGGACCCTTGGACATGCGCATGGATACGACTCGAGGGGAGTCGGCGGCCGACCTGCTGGCAAGGCTGGACGTGCAGTCCCTCGCAGACGTTTTTCGGAGGCTCGGCGAGGAGCCTCGCGCGCGGCGGATCGCCCAGGCGGTTGCGCGCGCGCAGCGTCAGGCGCCGATCGTCACGACTGGCCGCTTGGCGGAGGTGGTGACGGAGGCCGTGGGCGGACGCAGCGGGCCGCGGCATCCGGCGACGCGTGTGTTTCAAGCGCTGCGCATGGCGGTGAACCGAGAGCTGGAGGATTTGGAGCAAGCGCTGGAAGAGGGGCTACGGCTCCTCAAGCCGGGCGGACGGATGGCGGTGATCACATTTGAGAGCATCACCGACCGGCTGGTGAAGCAGCGTTTCGCAGCGCACGCGGGGCGTTGGGTCTCCCTGCAGCAGGGCGGCGAGCGCTGGGAGGGTGAATTGCCCGCTGTAATGCGGGTGACACGGCGTCCGCTGGAAGCGGGGCCGGAAGAACTGGCGGCCAACCCGCGGGCTCGCTCGGCGAAACTGCGGGTCGTGCAGCGCTGTGAGGCGTCGGCGCACGGCTGAGTGGATGTTGGGTGTGTGAAGCGATTTGATGGAATGAACGACAGTTTGTAGGAGGATGTGCGATGAGACGGAATCGGAAAAGAAATGTACACGCGAAAGTGGTGCCCCGTTCGGTGGCTGGCGTCTTTTTGCTGATGGTCGGATTGGTGCTGCTGTATTGGATGATGGATTCCAAATGCGATGTGGACGGCCAGGAAATCCGTAAATACGAGCAGAAGCTTCAGGCGCTCGAAGCCGAGTATGCCCGTGAAGAGATGCGCTGGAATGAGCAGAACACGCCGGAAAAACTGGAGGCGGCGATGTTGCAGCACGGGATCGCTATGGCGTACCCGTCCGCCGAACAGGTCGTGCGCATGGACACTTCGGGGGTGCCGATCGAGGGGCAGCTCTCTATCGCTCGTTTCAGGCGCAGTCAAAGTGCGACGGAACGTGTGGTCAAAACACAACCGAAAAAATAACGTGGCGGGGTGACGGCGCGCCATGTATGATCGCGGTATACAGATTCGTATCTGGCTAGTTGCGCTGTTGCTGCTATTGGCGTTTTGCGGGCTGGGCGCCAAGCTCTGTTATCTCCATCTCTCGGACCATTCCAAGGTAACGGGGCGTGAGTATAAGCGCGTCCTGCTGGGGTTGCGCGGCGGGATTTACGATTGCAACGGCAAGCAGTATCCCATGGCGGTCAGCCTGCCTGCGCGGCTCTTCTACCTCGATCCGAAGGCGGTCAAGAAAGAGCACGACGTGCGTCGGATCGCACAGAAGGTGGCCCAGCAGCTTGACCTGTCCGAGGAGACGGTGTTGGCCCAGTTCAGGCGTACCGATTCGCGTTACATCAAGCTCGGGGTCAGTCTGGACGACCAGGTGTTCGAGGCGTTATCCGATAACAAGACGATCAGCGGCGTGGCCTCTGAGGAGATTGTCATCCGCCGTTATCCGCAAGGTCGGCGCATGTCGCATGTGCTGGGCTTTGTGAATAACATGGGCGTGGGCGGAGCGGGCATTGAGCAACAATTCAACAGCTACCTGACGGGCACGCCCGGCTTGATCGAGGGCGAGAAGGATGCCGGCCGCCGTGAGATTTTCAGCCGCCGCAAAATCCACGTGCCGCCCATCGCCGGCTCGGACATCTATTTGACGCTTGATCACCGTATCCAATACGAGGTGGAACGCGCGATCCAGGAAGTGGTTGGAAAATTTGACGCGCTTTCGGCATGGGCCATCGTGCAGCATATCGGCACCGGAAAGATATTGGCGATGGCCTCCTTCCCGGATTTCGAGCCGGAAAGATACACGGAAACCACCTTGGACGTCTGGCGTAACAATGCGTTGGCGATCGTCTATGAACCGGGTTCAATCATGAAGGCAGTGACGGTAGCGGCGCTGCTGAATGAGCGGCTGGCCACTCCCGAGACAGAGTTTGAGGTGGGCGAGGGGGTGTGGTTTTATGCCGGCAAACCGCTCCGCGATCATGTTTACGGTCGCGTTACCGTGAGCACGGCACTCAAAAAATCCAGCAACATCGCCTGCGCAAAGATGGGCCTCCGGCTCGGCCCGCAAAAGCTGGATGCCTACCTGCGCGCGTTCAACTTCGGCAGCAAGTTAGGTATCGAATTGCCCGGTGAGGAGAACGGCATTCTAGCGCGGGCAAAGCAGTGGGACAAGCTCAAGCCCACGCGTATTCCGATCGGGCAGGGTATCGCGGTGACGGGGCTCCAGATGATCAATGCGTATTCCACGCTGGCCAATGACGGACGCATGATGCGTCCGTACGTGGTTGACCGGATCGTGTCGCCCAGCGGTGAAGTTGTCATGCGCGCTAAGCCCGAGGTTATCGGTCGTCCGATTCGCCCCGAAGTGGCGCGTGCCGTGCGCGAGATGCTGACGGGCGTCACCGAAGAAGGAGGAACCGGCAAGCGTGCTTCAGTCAAAGGCTTCTCCATTGCGGGCAAGACCGGCACAGCGCAGAAAGCGGTGCCCGGAGGATATTCGAGTACCGATTACTACGCCTCTTTTGTGGGCTTCGTACCGGCCAGCAATCCGGTCTTCAGCGTGCTGGTCTCGGTTGAGCGGCCGCGTCCTCAGCACACGGGCGGCTTTGTCTCGGCCCCGGTCTTCGCTCGAATCGCTGCGGCCACCGCGCGGTATCTCGCACTTGACCCGGACCTGCCCCTTGACGATGACGACCTGAGATTGGCACAACCGTAGCCTGTGCGACAAACCCCTTTGCGGACAGAGAGAAAGACTTTGATGAAATTTACAGACATTCCAGAGAGCATCCCGTTCTTGAAAGAGAAACCGCCTGCGCTTGACTTCAGCGGTGTACAAAGCGATTCGCGGCGGGTCAGGCCGGGCGATCTTTTTGTGGCGCTGGTCGGGAGCCGCGATGACGGCGCGCGCTATGCGGCCGCTGCGTTGGCCAAGGGCGCTGTCGCAGTACTGGCGGAGAAACCGGTGCCGGATGCGTCTAAGCAGACGATTTTGGTCAATGATGCTCGCGGCGCGCTGGCCTGTCTCGCGGCCGCACTGAACGGCTGGCCTGCAAAGGCGCTGCGCGTGTATGGCGTTACCGGTACGAACGGCAAGACCACCACCGCTTGGCTGTTGCGCGAATTGCTGCGCGCCGGTGGCAACACACCGGGTTTGCTCTCTACCGTGCAGATCGAATATGGCGGTCGCGCGATTCCGGCCACACGCACCACGCCCGACGCCTGCGAGTTGCAGAGTCTGCTGGCTGCGATGCACGGCACCGGTTGTGATTCGGCGGTGGTGGAGGTCTCCTCCCACGCACTGGAACAGCAGCGCACCGCATTCCTGCGCTTTGAAGCCGCCGCCTTCACCAACCTCTCGCAAGACCATCTTGATTACCACGGCACGATGGAGGCGTATTTCCAAGCCAAGCAGCGACTGTTCGAGCAGCTTGCGCAAGACCATCCCGGCGCGACAGCAGTCTGCTGCCTCAATGGCGGTTCCGACTACGGCGCGCGCATGGCTGAGTATGTCGCAACGCTTCCGCTGCGTTGCGTCACCTACGGCTTCACGCCGGATGCCGACCTGCGCGCCGAGAACGTATCGGTGACGCCCGATGGCAGCCGCTTTACACTGGTCACGCCGGATGGCGATCGCCGTGAGTTGAACGTACATTTGGCCGGTCGCTACAACATCGCCAACATGTTGTGCGCGGCGGGGCTCGCCCTTGACGCAGGCGTTCCACTCGACACCGTGGCTGCGGCGCTGGAGCAGGCGCGCCCGCAATGGGGACGTCTCGAACGTGTGACCACCGCGCTGCCCGCCGCCGTGTTCGTCGATTACGCGCATACCGACGATGCGCTACGCAACGTGCTCACTACACTGCGTGAGATCACGCGCGGCCGCTTGGTCGTTGTTTTTGGATGCGGCGGCGATCGTGATCGTTCCAAGCGTCCGTTGATGGGACGCGTCTGCGCTGAACTTGCCGACTTAGCGGTGGTGACCTCGGACAATCCGCGCAGCGAAGAGCCGATGGCGATCATCAATGAGATTTTGACGGGCGTGCCGACCGGTGCGACGGTGGCGGTCGAGCCTGATCGTCGCGCGGCCATCCGATTGGCGTTGGCTGATGCCGGGCCGGACGATGTGGTGCTGGTGGCGGGTAAAGGCCACGAGCCGTTTCAGGAACTTGCGGATCGTACCGTGCCGTTCGACGATCGGCAGGTTGTGACGGAGGAGGCATGTACGTTAGTTCTCACATGAAGGTAAGACACGAAGGGCACTAAGGTTTTTTGGAAGCACTGCTCGGGTTTTTTATCCACAGATGGACACAGATTACGCAGATGTTTTGGGGGGCAGGGCTAGCCGCAAGTCGCAAGTCGCGGGTCGCGAGTCAGCAATCAACATGTCAAACGGTCAACCACAGGTATTTGACGCGGCCGAGTTTGCTGCATGGGCGCACGGCGATGCACAGGCGTTGCCCACGACCTTCTGTGGTGTGACGCAAGACTCGCGACAGGTGATGCCGGGCTGTCTTTACATCGCCCTGCGTGGTGAACATTTCGACGGTCATGAATTTGTTGCGCAGGCACTTCAGAGGGGGGCGGCCGCAGCGTTGGTGGAGCGGGCGTGGTGTGCGCCCGAGGAGGCTGCCGGATGGCCGTTGATCCGCGTGGATGACGCGCGACGTGCACTGGCCGACGTCGCGCGCACTTGGCGGTTGCGACAGACGGCGCGCATCGTGGGCATTACTGGCAGCTCCGGGAAAACCACTGTCAAAGAGATGATGGCCGCGCTCTGCAGCGGTGGCGGCTCGGTTTGTGCCACGCGCGGCAATTTGAACAATGAGATCGGGTTGCCGTTAAGCTTGTTGACGTTGGGTGCAGAGACGAAGTACGGCATCTTTGAGGTTGGCACGAACCATCCGGGCGAAATCGCGGTGTTGGCCGATGTGCTGCGTCCCGAGATCGCACTCATCTCCAGCATCGGAAACGCCCACATCGAGCACTTTGGTTCGCAGGAAGCGATTGCCCTTGAGAAAGGAGAGTTGCTACGCGCGCTACCCTCCAACGGTGTGGCGGTGCTCTGTCGCGAGACCGCCTGCTTTGAGCGTTTGATGGCTTGTGCGGCGGCACTGGTTGTGACGACCTCGCTGGTGATGCGCGAGGCGGATTTTTATGGCGAGCCGCTGGATCTGTCGGTCGGTCGGATCCGGGTGTCAGAGCGCGCGACGGGGGCGGAGATCGAGTTGTGTTGCGGCTTGCCCGGCGAACACAACGCATCGAATCTGCTGCTCGCTTTTGCTGCGGCGCGCACGGCGGGTGTGTCGGCGGCCGCTGCGGCGGAGGGGCTCGCACGGCTGGTGCTTCCCGAGATGCGTTGGGCCGTGAGCGAACGGGGAGGCGTCACCGTGGTAAACGACGCCTACAACGCCAATCCGCAGAGTATGCTCGCGGTGCTGCGTACCTTCATGCAAATACCTTGCGGCGGTCGGCGGATCACGGTGCTGGGCGACATGTTGGAGTTGGGCGCGCATACCGAGGCGTTGCATCGCGAGGTGGGGCGCGCGGTGGCGGCGCTGGCGCCGGATGAGGTGATCGGCGTGGGTCCGGACACGTCGCGTTACGTGGCGGATGAGGCGGTGAAGTGTGGTTATCCGGCAGCGCGGATGACGTGCTGTGCGGATGCGGTGGATGCGGCGGCGATGTTGCGTGCACGGGCTCGTGCCGGGGACAGTGTGTTGTTGAAAGCGTCGCGCGGAATGCAGTTGGAGCGAGTGTTGGATGCGTGGACCGTATGATCAGGTGAATGCGCTGGTGCTGGGTGCCGGGACCAGCGGCGAGGCGGCAGCGCTGCTGTTGGCGTCGCGCGGTGCGTGTGTGCAGGTGCTGGATGAAGGCGACGGCACGACCTGTGCCGCCGTGGCGGAGCGGTTGCGCGGGGCTGGGATTACCGGACGATTTGGTGTCGGTGAATTGCCGGACGAGTCGTTTGACGTGTGCGTCACAAGCCCTGGGTTCACCATGCAGCATCCGTGGATCGGGGCGTGCCGTACGCGCGGTCTGCCGGTAATCTCAGAGTTGGAACTGGGCGCATGTTACTGGCCGGGGCGTGTGCTGGCCGTGACCGGCAGCAAAGGCAAGAGTTCGCTGGTCAAGCTCTGCGCGGACACACTGAATAGGGCGGACGTGACAGCGTCGCCGGCCGGCAATTACGGGATTCCGCTCAGCAGGTTGGCGTTGGAACGGCCGAAGTTGCGTTGGGCGGTGACGGAGGTCAGCTCGTTTCAAATGGAGCACACGCGGACGTTCAGTCCGGATATTGCGATTCTGTTGAATCTCCAGGCTGACCACCTTGACCGTCATGCGGACATGGCCGAGTACAAAGCGCTCAAGTTGTCGTTGTTCGCCGCCATGCGTCCCGGAAGCGTCGCATTACTGCCTGCGGGGTTGACGCATGAGGGACGCATTCCGGAAGGTGTCGAATTATTGCGCTTTGGGATAGACGCGGGCTGTGACTGGGCCTATGAGAAACACACGGTGACGGGTGTGTTGCGCGGCGATGCCTGCAGGGTCAGTTTGCAGGGAAGTTGGTTTGACAATGCCGTTCTGGGTGCGGCTGCGGCGGCCGGTGTGGCGGCGTTGCGCCATGCGGGACTGAGCGATACGCAGATCGGGGTTGGCCTGACTCGGTTCGAGCCGTTGGCGCACCGCATGCAGACGGTTGCCATTAGTCGACAAGGGGTACGGTATGTCGACGACTCCAAGGCCACCACGTTAACGGCGACTGCCGCCGCGTTGCGGATGACGCAAGGACCGGTCCGCTTAATCGCCGGCGGACTCCTCAAAGAAAAAGAGTTGGATGGTGTAAAAGAGTTGCTGACACAAACCGTAGAAAAAGTGTATCTTATTGGGCGATGCGCTGAGCAGATGTTTCAGGCGTGGTCGGCGGTCGTCCCTTGCGAGGTGTGCGGCACGCTCGAACGGGCCGTTGAAGCCGCTCAGCAAGAGGCACTGTCAGGCGAGATCGTGCTGTTGTCGCCGGGCACAGCCAGTTTTGATCAATTTACTAGCTATCGGGAAAGGGGAGAACGTTTCACTGAGAGGGTCCGTGCGGTTGCGGATCTCGATGAGCGTTTCTTTTCTGAGGGCAAGAAGGACAAGGAGACACAATGAATCGTCAAGTCATGCGTATTGCTGTGGGTGCGAATCTGGTGGCGGGATGCCTCCTGCTGCAAGGTTGCGGAATGTTTGGAAAGCCGAAGGATCACACCGTGAGCGAATTGCCGGATGGTGAGTTGCCTCCGGTCGAGGTGCAGGTTTTAGAGCCGGCCGGGCCGACCTCACCGGGTGAGGTGACGCCAGCGACCGTGGAGACGACGCCCGTCACGTTGCCGGCGGTGGCGACCACGACGCCCTACACGATTCAGAAGGGCGACACGATTTCTGCGGTGGCCTACAAGTACAACCTGCGCTGGCAGGATGTCGTGGCGGTCAACCCCGGGATCTCGCCGAACCGTCTGCGTATCGGTCAGGTGATCCAACTTCCGGGCCAGATTGATCTGAGTCAAGTGCGCGCGGTGCCGGCGACGACGCCGAAAGCGCCTCGCGCGAGTGCGCCCAAGGTTTCCGCTCCGAAGGCGGCTGCGCCTGCGGCGGGCTCCACCACCACCTACGTGGTCAAGCCGGGTGATTCGCTCTCCGTGATTGCTCACCGGCACGGTATCAAGACTGCGGACCTGCGCGCAGCGAACGGGATTAAGGGCGACAAGATCATCGTCGGCCAAAAGCTGAAGATCGTGGGCGCGACCAAGACGTCTGCCGGGGCGACGTCGGCCAAGGCCGCAACGCCTGCCGCCGCGCCGAAGATGGCTGCGCCAAAGGCAACGGCCTCGGCACCCAAAGCTGAGACGAAGCCCCAAGCGACTGTTGCGGCACCGCCGCCCGCTCCGGCTCCGGCTGTCGTCGAGACTGTCGCGCCCGCGCCGGTTGAGAGTGCGCCTGTGAAGGTGGAAACCGCCGCCCCCGTGACGGTGTCTCCGGTTGCCGCCGATCCAAACGTCCAGACCTACACGGTCAAAGAGGGCGAGGATCTGTATGCGGTCGCGATCCGCTGGGGTGTCAGCCCGAGCGACCTGAAGTCGTTGAACAACCTGACCGGCTCGGAACTGAAGGCCGGTTCCGTCCTGAAGATTCCCGGCGGCGTGAGATAATAGCGAGAGGCTGAGACGTGCGTACGACGTTGATGACGTTGGCACTCGTCGTCCTGTCGCTGCTGGGTTTCGGGATTGTTTTGCTGGCGACGGCCAGTTCAGTGCGGGCGCAGGGTCTTTACGGCGACCCGCACTTCTTTGTTAACCGTCAGTTGATATGGATGGCCTTGGCGCTCTGCGTGGCTTGGGCTGCCTCCCGGTTTGACTATCACTGGTGGAAAGAGACCCCGGCACTGAGCATCGGTCTCTATCTGTTTGTGGTGCTGGCGCTGATGCTGGTTTTCGTGCCGGGGATCGGTGTCAAGGTCAAGGGGAGTTATCGCTGGCTCGGCTTTGGGCCGTTTCGCGTGCAGCCGAGCGAATTCGCGAAGTTCATGACGGTGGTGGTGATGAGTGTCTGGATGGATCGCATCGGGCGTTGCGTGCGTCAATTCTGGAAGGGTGCGGTCATTCCAGTGCTCGGCCTCGGAGTGATCGCTGCGTTGCTTGTACTCGAACCCGATTTCGGCGCGACGATGGTGGTCTGCGTGGTCGGCGGACTGCTGATGTTTGTGGCCGGCACCCGAATCATCTATCTGCTGGGTTTTGGTGCGGCGGGGATTGCTGTGGTCGGTACCTTCGTTCTCGCCAATGCCAACCGCATGGAGCGCATCAGGGCCTGGCTGCATGGCGAGGAGAGCGGTTCGGCCGCTGCCTACCAGTTGAAGCAGGCGCTCATTGCCTTCGAGAATGGCGGGCCTTGGGGGGTCGGGTTCAACCAGAGCATCCAGAAGTACAACTACCTGCCGGAGGCGCACACCGACTTCATTTTCGCGATCGGCGGCGAAGAGTTCGGCTTCCTGTTTTCAATCGGCGTCTTGCTGGCCTTCGTGCTTGTTCTCGTGTGCGGTATCCGCATCAGTCAGCGTGCGCCCGACCGGCTCGGACGCATGCTGGCTTTCGGCATGACGGTGCTGCTCGTCTTTCAGGCGGGCTTCAACATCGGTGTCGTGACCGGCTGCCTGCCCACCAAGGGACTGGCGTTGCCGTTCATGAGTTACGGGGGCACTAACCTGATCACCGCAATGTTGGCTGTGGGAACTCTGGTGAACATCGGGCGGCACGTCGATGTGTCTGACGAACGCATGCACACGCAGGTTGTCAAAAACGCGACGATTAAGCTGTAGCACCCTTGTCTCACTGGTCGGTGAGACAAGGTTTGGTTTCAGGAACCTGAGACCATCCTTCCGCGCAGCGGAAGGCGGCTCGTGGGGACACTCGCCCTCCAGCCTTCGCGCCTTCGCGTGAAACAACCGAGCAGTGCCCCCAAAAAACCTCTGTGTTCTCTGCGTCTTTGTGACAAGCAGCGCAAATCTCAAATCTCAAACCCCCAATCCTTAAGATCCGAGTTTCTCCAGTCCCTTGAAATACGGTGCTACCCGCCCCTTGTTGCAGGGCTTGAGCCCGATACACGTGAATCGTCTAAATACCTGTCCCTTAGTCGTCTAAATACCCTTGGTTGCCGATCATGACGCGCGCGTCGCGCGGGCACTCAGCCGCGAACGCGGCGGTGCCTTCGTCAAGGACGAGGTTCACATGCTCGTCCCCCTCGACGAGCCCGTCGCGCAACGACAGGATTTCGACGGCCACGGAGGCTTCGCCGGCGGGGATTGTGGCGGAGAGCGGACGCTGCACAAAATCCACTCCGTTTTCTGCGTCGCCCGAGAACGTGTAGGTCACCGTCAGCGGTTGCGAGAGGTCGCCGCCGCGCTTGATGCGGAACACGCCTGGGAATGACGAGCCCTCGGTCGTCCGGTCCACGTCGGGAACCACCCACACGGGCGGCTTGGCGTCGAGCGGTTCGCTGTAGGTCCATATCGTGCCCACTCTCGTGCCGACGTAAAGTTTGCGCCCCAGAACGCCGATGCTACGTGCATCCGACGGAGCGTTCGTGCTCAACGTCGTCCAATTCTGCAAGTTGGTTGTGCGCATCACCGTTCTATCGTACCCCAGCGTATACAGTGCCCCATCGGAAATCACGTAATCACATACGTAGTTTTGCGACACCGCCGTGGGAGCACCAGTGCCATTGAAGGAATGGAGGTAGTTATTGATCTTCAAAACCATGACCCCCGCAAAACTGGAAGTTTTGCTGCCGTACTGCCCGATGCCGTAGCTGTTCGTTGTCCATGTCGTGCCGTCATACGAACTGCATGCGCCGGATGAGCTGCTCTGTAAATACATTTTCCCGCCAACCGTGCCGACAAAATAGAAGCGGCTGTAGTCGTCGTCGAGGTACACTTCCTGATATCCGAGCGTCCACGTGTTGCCGTCGTCAACAGAGCGTTTTGCATGCGAGAGATGGTCGCCGCCAGAGCCCACGATCCACAAATCCTTGCCGTTAAATGTTGTAATGCCATAACAGTGTTCCATATATACGCTCTTGAACTGCCAGCCTTTGGAGTAATCAAGAACGGCCACGCCGGAATGCGTGCTGGGATCGATCGGAGGCACATAGAGGCGTCCAAAAATCGGCGTGAAATAGTACACGGCCTCCGTCGTGAAGACGAATGGTTCGTCAAATGTTTTCGTCACGGGATCGTATCCCGCTAGCGTTATCGGCCCGGTGTTGGCATTGTAGTCGCCAAAACCCGAATACAGGCGGCCGTTCCACCCCTGCACGGCACGGATGATTTTGCCGGCGCTAGTCCTCTGCGCCTGCGCCCATTCGTTCACGACCTCCAGGCTCCAGACGTCGGGCGCGGCATTCGCCTGCAACGCGAGCGCCGCCCCTGCGATGGCCATGAAAAAAATCCGGATGAAATGCGTTGCATTGGCTTTCATTTCACGTGTTCCTTCGAGTCGTGTCGGTTCCGTTCTCTGTTGCTCTATAGCGGAAGGCGGCTCGTGGGGACACTCGCCCTCCAGCCTTCGCGCCTTCGCGTGAAACAACCGAGCAGTGCCCCCAAAAAACCTCTGTGCTCTCTGCGTCTTTGTGAGAGGGAACCCGAGTATAGGTAAAAACGCTCAATGTTCGCAATCGATTAGTGACAGGGGCATGCGAGCCGAGTGCGTGTTTTGTGTGTGCGCAACTGGAGGCGGGCGTCCCCGCCCGCAGAAAGTTGATGAGCGACGGACAGGAATGTCCGTGCCCCTGTTCCTTATGTACGTCGTTCTGGCTGTGGTTCCGCACGTTGCGTGGAAGGGGCAACTAAGGTATTTAGGCGACCGACATGTGAAAAACCACAGCCATATACCGCATTCTCGCCCCTTTTCCACCTCGGCCGTTATTTCCACACTTTGAAAGGTGCGGCAAAGTAGGGCGGGACGTCCCGCCGCACAGTGCTCTGCACAAGCGGCGTTTCGCGCCGCCATTGTTTGAACGCCGAACGCCGAAGTAAAAAAACTCCTAAATCCTAAATCCTCCTTGGCTAAGGATGCTGGCGCATCCTTAGCCTACTCGTGCCGCAGGGCGGTGAGAGGATCGAGCTGCGCGGCCTTCCATGCCGGATGCGTTCCGAAGGTGATCCCTGTGATTACGGAGACCGCCAGCGCGACAATCAGCGAATCGGAGGTCACCACGGCCTTGAGGCCAGCCTCTCCGCCCATGCGTGAAATCCACTCGGCGGCAGCAGCGGTCGCAATACCCAGCCCGGCGCCGAGCCCGCCGCCGATGGAGGTCAGCAGCACCGACTCGGCGAGGAACTGCCAGAGGATGTCGCGCTTGCGTGCGCCCAACGCACGCCGCACGCCGATCTCGCGCGTCCGCTCGAAGATGTTGGCGAGCATGATATTCATGATGCCGATACCGCCTACCAGCAGGGAGATCGCGGCGATTGATGTCATCACCACGGTGAAGATGCGTTGCGTGCGCTGCGCGCTTTGCAGTAGCTCGTAAGGGACTTGCACCTCGTAGTCGACTTGCGCATGTGTTTCGCGCAGGTAGGTGCGTAGTCGGCCGGCTGTGCTGGGAATCGCATTGACGTTTTTTGCCGCGAGATAGAGGTAATCGTAATCCACCCGCTCCGCCATGCCGCGCCCCATCCGAACAGTGATGCCTCCCCAGAGAGACGTGGCCGTCTCCAACGGCATGCAGACGATGTTGTTGAGTTCGAGCTGCCCGCCGATGCGACCGCCCCCCGGACTCTCCATCAATCCCACCACGCGGAAGGAGGCGTTGCCGATGGCGATGGTTTGGCCGATGGGATCGCGATGGCCGAAGAGCCGACGCGCGGCCTTGACGCCGACCACGCAGATCGGGTCAAGAATTTTACCGTCGGTCGGCACCAAAAAGCGGCTGCGTCTGTCCACCAGCCGACAGCGCGTCGCCTCCAGAAAGTCTGGCGTGGTCGCGATGGCTTTGATGTCGGTGGATGCCTGTCCCAGAAAGATTTCCCGCCGCACTTCCATGACTGGCACGAGCAGGCGCACATTTTCGAAAACGGCGGCGATGTGCTCGACATCGCGCTGCGTAATACCGTAGCGCTGGGTGTACGAACGGGTCGTCTGCTTCACGTTGCCTTCAGCCGGCTTCACCGAACGCAGGATGATGTTGTCGACACCCTGCGATTCGATCTGATGCAGGGCTTCGCGCCGTCCGCCCTCACCGATGGCCAGCATGGCCACGACTGCGGCAATACCCAGCACAATACCAAGCGTGGCCAACAGCGACCGCACCAGATGCCGCGTCAGACTCGCATAGACAGTCCGGGCCGTTTCCAGCAGGTTCATGCTTCGCTGGCCCTCCCGTCATGGATCGTGACCGCCTGCGTGGCGTAGGTACGGTAGGCCGGGTTGTGCGTCACCATGATGATGGTCTTGCCGCTGCGGTGCAACTCCTGAAAAATGCTCAGCACCTCCAGGCCGGTCTTCTCGTCAAGATTGCCGGTGGGTTCGTCGGCGAGGATGACGGGCGGGTCGTTGGCGAGCGCGCGCGCGATGGCGACACGCTGGCATTGGCCGCCCGAGAGTTGGGTGGGGCGCGAGCCGTAACGGCCTTCCAGCCCGAAGCGATCCAGCAGTGCCCTGGCCCGCTGGCGCATGGCCGCACGCGGAACACCCGCATACTGCATCGGCACGCAGACGTTCTCGAGGATCGTCAGATGCGACAGCAGGTTGAACGACTGAAAAACCATGCCGATCATTTTACAGCGAACCGCCGACGTGGCGTCATCGTTCAATCCCGACACCGCGCGGCCCTCAAGCAGGTAGGTTCCGGAGGTGGGACGCATCAGCAGACCGAAGAGATTGAGCAAGGTCGATTTCCCTGAGCCGGACGGCCCCATCACGGTCAAGAACGCGCCGTGCTTTACGATGAGGTCAGTAGGACGCAACGCGAAAATCTGCGTACCGCCGGCTTCATACGTTTTGCTCAGCCCGCGCAGTTCGATTAGCGGGGCTTGGGGCGGTGGCGTGTATGGGCGCGCACCGCTCATGGCGTGAGCGGCTCCACGATGTGGGCGGCCAAAACACTCAGCGCCGACCGATCAAGCACGAACAACACGTCCAGCCCGCGCACGGCCGCATAGCGTTTGCCGAAACCGGCTTCACGCCCGATCCGGAGCGTTTTGCGCACGGCATCCTGCGCATCGACATCGATGCTGATCTCCAGCCACGGCTCGCGAAGTCCGAAGGCGGAGAGACGTTCGGGCTCTAGGCCCACGCCTTCAATACGGTCGGCCCGCAGGTTTTCGACACAGACAAGCAACGCATGCAACCGATCGTCGACGATACGCCCGGTCGTTCCTTCGCCCAGGCGCCACAGCGCCTCGCTGTTCTCGCGCTCCACGACCGTGGCGGGCGTCCCTTCATGTGTGACCGTAATCCGCCGCACGCTGGCGCGCGGCAGGTTCAGCACGTTCTTGTCGCGCAGGCTGAATAGGCCAGCCATGTTGACGAGAGCCGGCGGCAAATTGCTGGATGCGACCCGATAGACCGCCGGTGCGTTTGTGAAAACCAGATCAAAAGCGGTGCCTTCCAGATCGCCGGGGGCAATCAGGAAACGCCATGCGCCTTGCTCTGCGGTCAGTTCGACTTGACTGATCGGCAGGGAGCGTTCATGCGTCGCGGTTCGGGTGTCGTCTCCATTCTCAAAGATGGCGTCGGCTCTCAGTTGCAACAGCCGTTCGACCGTATCGCGCACAGCAGGCTGATCCGCCTTGTCAGAGACCGGTGCCTCAAATCGCCAGAGGCCATTGGTCTGCGTCAACACAAACAGCGCATCGCCTAGATGAACCTGCAAGCGCCGCACACCTGCGGCAGACCCGGAGAAGGGGCGCGGGTCGCGCAGACCGGCAACCGTCAACTTGAAGGCGTCGGCCACTGCATTTGAAACCGCGCCGATTGCCCCGCCTCCCGGCAGGAGCACATAGCAGAGCGACGAGGCACCGTCGAGCGTGTGCCCCAGAGTAATTTTTTCGGGCGACGTGTCACCGTTCTCCTGCACGTTGATCTGGATCCCGGAGTCAGGTCCCAATCCGTAAAGCCCCATCCGTGTTTTGAGCGCGGAGTCGGTCACGGTGACATCCAGAATATTTGAGACCGTGGGCCAGACAAAATGCGCGAGCCTTGCTCCGTAGAGCGTGTCGAGAAGGCTGTCAATCCGTTCGTCATCCGCTGCCGCCGCCGCCGGTTGAACCAGCCGCCAGGTGCCTGTCTCTTTTGACAGTGTGATGAAGGGGCGACCGGGCGCGCGCACCTCGAGTGCGCGGACTGCACTGCGGACGCCACTCAGTAGCTTGCGCGAACGGAGATCGTCGGCTGTATGTGGGAGCGCATCAAGCAGTGCGGCCGGTACGACCAAAACTTGGTCGGAACCCTCGACGCGCAGGTAGAGTTCGTTGCCGAGCGGGGTGAGGGCTCCCAACAGGAATGATTCACTGCGTTGCATGCTTTCCAGCGTCACATGGACGCGGGGCGGTGCCAGACCGAAATCTCGCAGGGAAAGCTCGCGCTTGCGGAGTTCTGAAAACGCGATGGCATCTTTGACTCGCGTCGATTCGAACGCATCGAGCAATTGTGCCACGGTGCCTTGTTCAACCTGCGCGGGGAAGGGTGCGGTCATGTGCCATCGTCCGTCCGTCAACTCGACGCTCATCCGTGCTTCGCCGCGGTCGATAGTCAGGCGCGTCACGCGGCCCAAGGCCTCGTCAACCACATGCGAGCGGACGCTTTCCTGCATGCCGAAGGTTTGCCGCCTCACGTGCAGCCCCCATAGCAACAACGCGCAAACCGTGATGGCCGTCAGTAAAAAAAGAATGATTCGCCGATTACCCATATCCGCTTTCTACCGCCTTGATCGCATAGACGTCAGCCAGAACACAAGGAAGACGCAGAGCGGCACGACGCCTGCGGCACCCACCATGAAGAGAACCCACTCGTGCCGTGTAAAGCCGGTCACCAGTGTGGCGTCACCGCCCAGCGAGGGGGCCGATCCCATGTCGATGCCGGCCAGCCAGGCCACGGCATTCACAAAGAAATCGCGGTTGGCGCTGGCGCGCGAAGCCAGCATGCCGTTCATGACGAAATCGGACTCACCGATTACGCACAGGCGTGTCGGGCGGAACGCCACGTCTTTGGCGACACTGCCGCCGCGTTCGGAGACGGCCGCCACCGCCACCGGCCCCGGCAGTTCGGTTTGCGGATCGAACTGACGCGGGAAGACATGGGGGTGGCTTTCACCCCACCCGTCGGCATCGGTCGAGGCGAGCAGGGTGACCTTGGGCCGATCCGCGCCAGTCGGTGCAGAGGTTTCGTTCAGCGTTTGGATGCAACGGGCGTTATTAAAGACCAGAGAGGCGTTCTTGAGTTCGCGCGTGATGACGTGGTCAGCGAAGTTTGAAAGCACGACCTCCTGACCGGAGAGCGTCTGTGGGCCGACAGCGAAAAACGGCAGCAGCTTGATGCCCCACTTGGCCAGCACGCCTTCTACGCCGGTTGTGATGTGGGGAGCCGCTAGATAAAGTAGCCGCCCGCCATTCTGCAGGAAGCCATCAAGCAGCGCGATCTCTTCTGCATTCAGCGCATAGCGCGCACCGGCGATGACCAAGACGTGGCAATCATCGGGAATGCGGCTGAGTCCGGGCAACGTGAGGGGCTTGAGATCAAAGCCGCCGCGATTCAGTTCACGGGCGATATCGGAAAAACCATGCAACTCATCGTAATCGTCAAAGCGTACCTCGCCGTGCCCTTGCAGCCAGTAGACGACCGCCCGCTCGAAAGGCAGGGTCAAACGCGCGATCGCCGCCGCGCACACGCTTTCGCCGCGGAACACACCCAACTGGCGGTGGCCGCGTGCGTCGAGTTCCTCGTGCGTACGCAACAGGGATTGTTGCGCGATCATCTCGTCAAGTGTCACAACCAACCGACGGCGCTGGCGTTCCAGCAGCAGGGCGTTCTCCGGCACCTTCTGCGCCGCGAGTTGCCCCGCCCGCGCCAGATCCCAGCGGGGATCAACGTAGTGGATCATGATGTCGGCACCGGCCACGCTGCGCGAGGCTTGCCGCAAGCCGCGCAACAGACGTGAGACCGGCCTGAACATCGGGTGTCGGCGGTCCATGAAACAGGTGATACGGATTGATCCTTGCGTGTCGGCCAAGATATCGCGTGTACGCGCCGAAACTTGCGTGACCTTGCCGACATTGACCTCCCACGTCAACGCCGTGTAGTAGGCCAGCGCCACGACCAGAACGCAGAGCACGCCACCCAGCACGATAGCCAGTAACGTGGAACTCTGCAAGGTGCGTCGTCCTGATTTTGGTGTTTTGTCGGAAGCGGGTTCTTTTTTCACGGCATCATCCCCGCAGGCGCAACAGCGCCAGCAACTTGGAACAGGTAAACAGGAAGAAGAGGGCCGTTGCGACATACAGCACAATGACGGACGTCGTAAAAAGCCCGGTCGAAAAATCATGTACATGCATCAGTAATGGCATCCACGCCACGGAGGTGCGCACGCCAGGCAGCCACGCGAGAATCGCCGCATACACGGCAATCGGCAGGGCGCTGCACACGACCAGCGAACTGACGGCGGCGGCCGCTTGATTACGGAAAAGCACTGAGATCATCGTGCCCGCTGCGCACCAGGTCGAGGCTTGCAACAGCAGGATAAAGGCGGTCGCGGCAATCGCAGTAGCACTGGGCCGCGCAAGCTGCGGCCCAGACAACGCCGGTAAGAGCAACGACGGAACCAGCAGCGACAAGCCCAACGTCACGGCGACGGCGGTCATGGCGGAGAAGAACTTGCCGAGGACGAGGTCACGCTCTCGGATTGGCGCGGACATCAACAGGTCGATCATGCCGGTCGCACGTTCTTCGGCGAAAAGGCGCATGGTGAGCACGGCGCACAGGATTGGCAGCCAAGGCGCGACCGATAGTCCCCAGACACTCTGGATCTGCAACACGCTGCCTTCGTTGTTGCGCAGCATCATGACAAACGTCCAGCCATAGACCACCAGAAACGCTACCATCGGCACACCGTAGGAAAAAGCTCCCCGGAAGGCGCGGACCTCACGTAGCCAGATCACTCGGATTGCCTTCATGCTGAGACCTCCTGTGCGTCGTCCGGGTCAGCCAGGAGCCTGTCAACCTGCTCAATCAATTCGGCTCGGTCAAAATCACTGGTGCGGAACATGGCTGCAATACGGCCGCGGTTCAGCACGATCACGCGTGTACACCAGTTCAGCATTTCATCGAGTTCATGGCCTGTCGCAATCACCGCCGCGCGCAACGAAGCGGCCGACAGCGCCGCGCCACATGCCGCACGCTGGGGGCGGTCAAGTCCGGCCAAGAGATCATCCAGCAGTAACAGCTTGGGAAACGTGCTCAGGGCATCCGCCAGACCAACGCGCTTGCGATACCCGTGGGAAAGCAGGCCAATACGTGTATCGCGTACGTCGGTAAGGCCACTCGCAGACAGAGCCTCGTTGATGCGCCGTCGCACGCGCATAGCGCGTTCGCCCTTCAAGCGCACGCGGTAGGTCAGATACTCCTCCACAGTCATGTCATTGTAGAGCGGGTTATGCGCGGACAGGTAACCGATGGTACGGCGATATTTGATGGGCCGCTGCAACGTATCGACCCCATGCAGGTGCACAGTGCCAGCGTCCTGCATCAGGAGGCATGCCAAGACTTTCAGGAGCGTCGTCTTGCCCGCGCCATTGGGACCGGTCAGCGCGACGATTTCGCCGGGCGCCACGTCAAACGTGATGTCCTTCAGGATCGGGCGTGTGCCGTAAGCGAAAGAGATATGGGCAACATCCAGCATCGTTCCTCACATATTTTTGTCCACAAAGGGTGCTAGGGCCGCCTCCAGCACATCCAGCCGCTCACGCAAAAGCGCGGCGTCCCGCGTCTCGACAATCAGGCGCAGGTAGGGTTCGGTATTTGATTTGCGCACGCTGAACCAGCCGTCGGCGTCATCAAGGCGCACACCGTCGATGTCGCACCGGGCAGCGCCGCCGCTCCAAGCGTCAGCGGCCGCGAGTACGGCTTCGATCGCCCGGTCTTTATCGGCGATACGGTAGTTCAACTCGCCGGAATTGGCGTAACGGCAGATCGGTGCCATGAGGGCGCTGAAGCTTACGCCCCGGCGTTTGGCGTCGGCCAGAGCCGCCAGCACCAGCAGGGCGGCCAATTCGCCGGAATCGCAACAGAAAAAGTCACGGAAGTAGTAGTGGCCGGCCAACTCGCCACCGCACACCGCGCCGGTCTCGCGCAATAGCACCTTGGCGAAGGCGTGTCCGACCTTGCCCATCACAGTGTGCGCGCCGTCGGCCTGCAGCGCTTCGATCGCGCCGCGCGAGGTCCGCACATCATGGATGACGGTCGCGCCGGGTTCTCGCCTAAGGAATGTGCGCGCGATGATCGGGATCAGATAGTCCGGCTGCACAAAGGCACCGGTCTCGTCCACGAACATCACGCGGTCGGCGTCGCCATCAAAGATCACACCGACATCAAGCTGTTGCGCGCGCACCACTTGGGCGAGCTGTTCACGACTCGCCGCCTCCAGCGGATTCGGCGAGTGGTGGGGGAAGGTGCCGTCGGGCACGTCGTTGAGATAGATCGGGCCGTCACCCAACAGATCGTGGATGAACAACCCCACGACACCGTCAGAGCAGTCGACCGCATAGCGCAGTCCGCTCAGGTCGGCGCGGAAGTCCGTCATCCACTCGATAAAAGCATCGCGGTAGTCAACTTCGTGCCGGGCACCCGGTTGCGCCGCAGTCGGCGGGAGTGCGCCGGACGCGACCTTCGCCTCCACCTCGGCGAGACCGCTCGTGTAGCCCACGGGCCGGGCACCGGCGCGCGAAACCTTCATACCGTTGTGCGAGGCCGGATTGTGCGAGGCCGTGATCTGCACCGAGGCGTCGTAACCCTCGCGTGCGGTGAAAAAGTAGACCATCGGCGTGGTGGCCAGCCCCATGTCGTCCACTGCGCAGCCGGCTTCGGTCAAACCGCGGCACAGCGCGTCGCGCACGGCGGGCGATGAGAGGCGCGCATCGCGTCCGATCAGCCAGCGCCGTGCGTCCAGCACATGCGGCAACCAGCATCCGATACGATAGACAGTGTCGAGATCAAAGTCCCGTTCGAACTCGCCGCGCATGTCATAGGCTTTGAAAAAAGACATTGCCCCTCCCGTTTCTCATTGGATCACGACCAGCGAAATGCCGGAGTGCGCCCCCTTGGGCTTCATGGCCTTCAGCCAAGGCGGCATTTCCGAGGCGGTGGTTTCAGTGGTGTTGGTGGTCACATCGATGGTGGTGGGTGAGGTGGCGGCCAAAGTCTGCATCACCTCTTGCAGGCGCGCGGTGTTGCGCCGGTCCAGATGCGTCGAGGTGGAGAACGCGCCCAAGATGCCACCGACCAGCGTGCAGATGATCGAAACCAGAACCAGCGTCGAAAGCTTCACGGCGAGTCGTCCATTCTGATCGGTGTGCAGGCCCTTCTGCGCCTGCACGCGTTCGCGGACGGCTTCCAAACGCTCGCGCTCGAGCAGAATACGCTCGCGCTCGAGCTTGAGCTTCTCTTGCTCGATCTGCAATTCCGTGCGCGACAGGGTTTCATCTCCCGTCGCGGGATCGAGCGATAAGTTATCGATCACGTCCATGCGGCTTTCCCTCCGGGTTACGCGCGAAGTTGCGCGAAGCGCGTGCAGACAGGCAACGGGCCGACCAGCGGCCGCGCGTAGTCCACGAACGCCTGTGTGACATCGTTGCCTGCTTTATTGATGAAGGCCGTCGGCATGTGGCGTGTTTCGCGTGCCACGCTGCGCAACGGGACGACCACGAAGTCCACTTTGTATGCCTTCGTTTTGCGGCGTTTGATGGCGATCGAACCGCTGGCGATCTGATCTTCGACCGCTGCCTTGACGGCGGCGATCCCGACCTGGTGCGCTTCCTGCGAGTCTGTCTCCGAGGCGATGCCGGGGAAGGAGCGCTGCAGGTAACCGAACGTGTCGGCGCGCACCCGCTTGATCCCCGCCTGCTCCTTGAGCACCTTGGCCAACAGATCGCCCAACGCGCCGGTGCCGCTGAGTTGCACGTTGCCGTGCGAATCGACCTCCTGCGTATAGGCCGCGACGATCGGCGTGCCGGATCGATCAGTGATCCCTTCGGAGACGGCAACCACGCAACGCCCGTGACGCTTCATCATAGCCTTCACGTCTTTGACAAAACGATCCATGCTGAACGCGCGTTCCGGCAGATAGATCAAATGCGGACCGTCATCCTTCTCCGTACGCGCCAAGGCCGACGCAGCCGTCAGGAATCCCGCGTGCCGGCCCATGATGACATCGATCTTCACGCCGCCCAGCGCACGGTTGTCCAGATCGTCGCCCTTCACCGCGCAGGCCACGAAGCGCGCGGCACTGCCATAGCCTGGCGTGTGGTCATTTTCGCGGAGATCGTTATCGATGGTCTTGGGAATGTGGAAGCAACTGATGCCGTACTCTGCTTTTACCGCCTCCTCGTTGATGATGTGTACGGTCTCGGCTGAATCATTGCCGCCGATGTAGAAGAAGTAGCGGACATCGAGTTTACGCAAGACTTTGAAAATGGCCTGGCAATCCTCAGGCGTCGGTTTGCGTCGCACCGATCCCAACGCCGACCCAGGGGTTTGGGCTACCGCCTCCAGCGTGGCACGGCTCTCTTTGCGCAGGTTGATAAAGCGCTCGTCAAGGATGCCTTGGATACCATGCAGCGCTCCGAAAATCTTTCCGACGGAGCCGCCGTCCCGGGCTGCAAGTACCGCGCCGACCAAGCTCTGGTTGATGACCATTGAGGGGCCGCCGCTCTGGGCGATCAGCATGTTACCTTTTTTCATCTGCGAATCTCCTTTTTCAAAACGGTATGATATACTTTCTGCATGCGACAAGGCAAACCTCCGTTTAAAGAGCCCGACGAAAGTGGGGATGAACCTGGGATGTTCGACAGTGCCCCGGACGAGGCCGACTTCATGGTGCGGCCGAAGGGGGCGCGTCGTACGCTTACGTCGCGCGACAAAGAACGTAACCGCCGGGTGGGCGAACTATTCCGGCGCGCGATACCCGGACTGCCGATCGATGCCGACCCACCCGAGACGCGCATAGAACCCACACCGTTCGCAGCGATGATCGAGCAGGTACTCAAGCAACTAAAGATCAATGAGACGCCCTGGCTGGATGATTTAAATCGTGCGTGGCCCACGCTGGTGCCACCCGAAGTGGCGCGCGTGGCGCGCCCCGGCAAGTGGGAGAACGGCATCCTCTTCGTTTATGTGACCTCTTCGATCAAACTTTTCGAACTCCGCCGCACGCATCTGCCGCAGATCGAAAAGGCGGTCAAAGCGTTCGTCGGCACGAATCGTGTGCGGCAAGTGCGCCTGATGGTCAACACAGTCCCGCTCCCTCCCAGAAGTGAATAGCGGACAACTGGGCAGGGCGGTGGGAAGTAATAAGCGCTAAGGTTTTTTGGGGGTATTGCTCGGCTTTTTTCTCTCCCAGAGGCATAGAGAACACGGAGGGAAGTTTTTGGTGGTAGCGCGCTCCCGGACAAACTAATGTAGCGATTAGCAGACGTCACCGTTCCCGTCTGCTCGACGGCTTCACTTGTGGCGTTCTCGTTCGCGGCCCATCTGGCGGACGTAGCACTGCTTATCGCCTGGCGACCGAGGCTGGCGACACCGCGGCCATGGTTTTCATGGTTGTTGCTAATAATAGTTCTTGTTAAAATGCCCGCATGGTCGTTGAAGATAAAGTTCTCGCTTGGGTCGATCGGTTTAAGGATGAGCCGATGTGGTCTGTCTGTGAGATTGGTTTGTCGAGTGATGATTACCATGGTCTTCTGGATGACCTAAAGCAGGTTGATCAAAAGTGTTTCCTAAAACCGCCGGATTGGCTGGGCCTTGCATTGACGATCGTACTGGCCGAGTGCGGGCGACGCCATGCGGGAGAGGATAATTTCTGGGTGCCGGTTTCACGGCAGCTCTCGGAAATGCCTTGGAGAGATAAAATATTCAATCGCGCAGGACAGCCGACATCAAAATGCCGGAAAATTTTGGAAGATACGGCCAGGCGCTTCCGGTTGCGTCATGTGTACGGCAATGAAGACACGATGGAATGGTACGTGTCCATGCGGCTGCAGTTCGGGTTTACGAAAAGCGGCTTTGAACGGCGATTGCACGAGTGGTTGCCAAGTAATGTCATGCCGACGCCGTGTAAACTGCTTTTAGGAGAAAAGAAATCGGATTCGTTTTACAAGCTCTGGAAGCACCTCTGGTTGTTCCGAAAGGATAGGCTGTCCGAGCGACAAATCAGAGACTGCTTACGCGAAAGCCCATGGGTGCTACCGGAATGGCATGACGCGCTCGTAAGTAAGGCGTTGGAGCGTCGAGAATACGATTACGTTTATCGCACTAATAATGGGGACGAAAACGATGACCATTGGACTCCTCGTTTTTCTGAGAAAGAAGCAGCGGAGGAGGGTTTTTTAGCACGTCCTCGTCTGGTCTGGGGTCACAATGAAAGTCCACGTTACGAGTTGTCGGTGGAGGCGGAAGCTCTCGATGCGTTGGAGTTAACCGATTCCGAGTACAGTTTCTGGGTGGGTGGTTTTCAAGCCGGACGGTTCTTGAAGCAAACGGACGGATCTTATCGTGCGGAATCACCTACCATTTCTGTGCAACATCCCTTGCCGTCCATGGATGTCGAACTGAAAAACGAGTCGGCCATGTGTGTCGTCAGACAGCGCCTCGAACTATGGGACGAAGATGCCGAAGTCGTGGTGTTTGATCTGACGGCGGGCGGGTTTGCCCTGATAGATGAAGGACAGGGCATCATGCTGAAGGTCGGAAATGAATATGCCGTTTTGACTGCACCCGGCTTGGTCATTCATCCTGCGCCTGAAGAAAGCCGAAGTTTTGCCGGAGGAAAGATCGCACGGTTGTTGGCACATACGGGCACGCCAATCAATGTCTGTTTTAACGACAGGACGGTGATTAATACTCTGACCGTAACCGAGCGTCCTCTTGTCAATCTGGACGGAGTACGGGCGGAACTGGTGGCAAGTGAAGATGTGTGCTCTGGCGAATTGGCGTTGACCGCGCGGCATCGTATCAAAATTAGTGTTCCCGAAGGAGTCTCGTTGAAGCATATCCGACGGGACGGCAAAGCATTGTCAGGAGACTGGAGACAAAACTTCTGGTGGAGTCAGCCACTGGATTTGACGGACGCGGAACATGCTTCAGGTGTGCGGCTCCAACTCACGATCAAAGTCGGTAGGAAAATGCGTTCCGTATCGAGACGTGTCTATGCGAATGTGGACGGTGCGGTTTTGTGGGAAGCAAATCCTGGGCAAGTTTTCAAGCGTAGCGTACAACAGGACGGGTTGTTGCATGCGGGTAAAGCCAGGACGACGCTTTTTCTGTTCAGAGTTAACGGCGATGCGCATAGTTACTATGTTTTCGAGGGTGGTTTCTGTCATGGACGGGTGAAGACCAAGCCTGCGGCATTGAAAAACCTACACGGTTTCGGTGCGCCGCTGATGGTGGGTTTTAGCCGGTTTAATACGCACTCGGAAGAAGGCAGTTGTGTTTCACGCGCTGTTGTCGATACGGGGATCCTCGGTGAAATAGATGCCGAAGGCATTAAGCTTTTGCACCCATTGCAAACAAACCGTGAACATCGGTTGGTGGTTGTACGCCCAGATTGGTCGCTCTATTCCTGCCCTGCCGAAAAAAATCCGACCGGCACTTGTTTGAAATCCGACCTTTTGACGGACGGTTGGCTGGCGACCGGTTTGTTTTTCAGGGGGCGACGACTCGGTACAATTTGGAACCAGAATGCAACGCTCTTCTCCTCAAGTCTTGCCAATGCCGATCTTCAGAAAGCCATTCAGATTATTACCCTCTTCAAGTTGCCGTTTCTTCTGCCGGTTTTCAAAAATACAATGCGGGAGTATTTGCTCGCGCACCCGGCGGAGTTTTTGGCGGCTTGGAGCGAATCGGGCGACGACACGATGACAATAGACGGAGAGACGTTTATTGTTTCGATGACTGCAGGTGGCGATTCGCTTCGCTATTCGGTTTCTTCGCTTATTGGAACGGGACGTTTGGACATTGCCGACGACGTGTGCCGTGAAATCATAACGATGTTCGGTGGCGATGTCGAAAATCTGACATTACAAGATCTCGCAATATTACTGGATGATGTGCTGGACTGGTCGCCACGTCTTGCGGCTAAGATTGCCGGTGTGGCGGGGAACGCTGATACAAATGAATTGTGCAAAAAAATTCTGAAATCACCGGCAAATGGTGCGAAACTCGAAGTTGCCAAAAACGTGGGTTCGCATCCGGCATTCATTGGGCATTTGCTGACAACGCACGGTGCTTCTGAGGGCAGATGGGCTGGAAATGTGGCAAGACTATTACACAACCGAATGTTCCGGCGGCTACTGACGTGTTTTCTAATCTCCAATCCGAGGGTCTGATGTATGGCTGAACAATTGAATGCGATTCGTATGGCGGACGCAATACGGGAACGGCTGGCAGATTTTACGGCCAGCGATATGTTTGTTCGCGACGCTAAACTAAGCGCGAACATGAGACGCGTCTGGGCAGGCAAAGGAGATGACGGGGGATTGCTCAGCGATTTATGGGTTGAGGGTGCCTTTCCGTCCGTTCCTTCCCGCGATACACTGGATACGCTAGTCTCCGAGGGAGTTGTCTGCAAAGGGTTACGAGATTTATTGGTCAGAAATAAGGAGTTCCCTGCCGACCGGTATCTCTACGCGCATCAGTCCGAAAGCCTGCGGGCGGCTACAGCGGGATATGAGCAGGAACATAAACCCGCTATCGTTGTTACTGCGGGAACTGGTGCAGGCAAGACGGAAAGTTTTTTGCTCCCTATGCTGAACGATTTGTTTCGCCATGCTCCGCGCTCTGGAGAAGGGGTTTCCGCCATCATCCTTTATCCGATGAACGCGCTGGTCAACGATCAAGTCGACCGTCTGTACAGATGGCTCAAAGGACAGCGGGACTTAACGCTTTTCAATTTTACCAGTGAAACACCAGAGGATAAAAAGGCCGCCGACAGCGATGGCACTGATTATTGGGATGTCTGCCGTATCCGTACACGTAAAGAGGCACGGATGCAAGAGGAATGGTACAACGATAACCACGAGAAGCAGGGCATGCGCCACCATGTCCCCCGCATCCTTGTGACAAACTATTCCATGTTGGAATATATGCTTTGCCGCCCGCAGGACAATGTGTTTTTTGGGAAAAATCTCCGGACGCTGGTGCTTGACGAGGCCCATCTGTATACGGGGGTTCTGGCGGCCGAGATCACGTTATTGCAGCGGCGGTTGCTATTGCGGTGTTGCCTGAATTCAAGCGATGTATTGCAGTTTGCCACATCGGCGACTCTGGGGAAAGCCGACGACCTGAAACCATTCGCCGCTAAACTGTTTTCCAAAGACGAAACGTCGATACAGGTTATCGTCGGGGAGCAAAAGAAGCCGGCATTGCCGCCGATTGACAAAGGCCAAATGCCATCGATGGAAGACATTTGTTCAGGTATGTGGCCGCAGGAAAAAGAGGTGCTTGGTGCGACGCCATTGGTTCATTCGCTTGTGGACAGGCTATGGGACAAAAAGCTTATTCGTCTCTCCGAATTATCCGCGAATCTTTTTCCTGCGGAAAACTCTGAGAGAGCCGAAGAAGCCACCCGCGTACTACTGGGGCTATGCGCATTAACACGGAAAAATATAGACGACCTCCCCATCCTACCGAACCGGATTCATTTTTTGTTTCGGGGGGCGCAGGGGTTCACGGTGTTCTTCGACTCAATTAAGCGAAAAAACGGTTTCGCGTGGAACGGCTGGACGGTGGTGCCGGGATATTTTGAGCGTTGTCCCGAAACAGGAGTTTGCGGTCTCAGCCTTGCCCGATGCAACGAATGCGGCGAGGTGTTCTTCCATGCCGTGGTGAACAAAAACAAGGGAACATTGACAGCCGCACCGCCGTTGCCGCGTGATGAAAAAAATGATGATGATGATGAAAAAGAGCGCGAGACGACAAAGGAAATTTTTCTGGCTGCTACGAAAGATGCGTCCGGTGGGATGACTAGCATGGAATATGTTTTCAATCCCGCTACCGGAAAATATGGGGGGCACGGGAGCAAAGGTGTCACTTTGCGAGAAGTTGTCTCCTGTTGGCACTGCAATGCCGACAAACGGGCGTTTCGCGCATTTGTGACGTTCTCCAGCCTGATCCGCAACATTGCGGCGGAAGCCGCTCTTGCGGAACTTCCCCCCAAAGCGACGGCAGATGCCGCGTGGTTGCCTGCGCGCGGACGGCGACTGTTGGCTTTCAGCGACAGCCGTTCGTCCGCCGCCAAATTGGGGCCGTCCCTGTCCCGCCAGCACAACCGGCAGATTATTCGTGCGCTGATTGTCCGAGAGGCACCGATTGTCGATCCGGAATTGATCGAGATGATTAACGAAGAGATACAGGACGTCAAAACAAAACTGTCTTGTGATGTGGCTTCGGTCAGTCGTATACAGCGGCTTAAAGATCAACTTCGAGAAAAAGAGCGCGAACTGCGCCAGTATACGGTGGGCGGCTCTGTTGCCGAATGGCTTAAAATATTAAAAAAGTCACCGCTGGTTCCCGAAGTGTTTGATGCCGAGAAGTCCGGTGGACACAACCACAAGAAATGGAGCCAACGGGAATGGGAGAAACACTCCGAACATATTCGGGAAAATATTTTGCCGCTACGATTTATGAGCGAACTGGCACTGCGTCCGCGTTGGCCGCAAATCGCGTTGGAGACATTGGGCTTGATAGAGGTCGTGTATCCGGGACTGGAAGAACTCTCCTGCCCTGACACACTTATCGGATTGCTGCCCCCTGTGTTGAGTGAATTTTTCAAGGCCAACTGGGTTGCGTTTACCGCGTCAATATTGGACTCTCTGCGCACTGACGGTGCCGTGACGTTCGGAGATTGCGGTCTGGATAAGCGATACAATGAGGACAGGCCATACATCGCCCTCGGCAAGTGGTTCTCTCTGGAAAACAGTTTTAGCCCTTGGCTTATCGCGCTCAAAGGGACGAACCGTCACCGCCGAAACGCTTTCGTGCAGTCGTTGATAAGGAAAGCGGTGTCTCCTGTGCCAGATCAGAGCGAACTTGATCGATGGACAAGTTTAGTGTTTGAGAGTTTGTTCAAGCAACTTGCAGAAAAGGCAACAAACACGCTTTCATGGCTTGCGGTTGCCGATAAGCAGAGCGGTGAAAACTCCTCGGTGGGAACGGTTAAGGCTCTGCAAATCAATTTCCCCAAACTCGCTTTGCGCACACCGTTAAAGTTGTTTCGATGCGCGACCACGGGGCAGGTCTGGCCGCGTTCGGTAGCAGGCGATGCCCCGGCGCGTGTTCGGCTGGATTTAAAGCCGGTGACGCCAGAAGAGCTGGATCAGGATGCACGATTGGGGCGGCAGCGACGGGAGTATCGCGAATCGAAACTCTTTGAAATAGGTATTTGGGGCGATGAGCACAGTGCGCAACTTACACCGCCAGAGAACCGTCGCCTTCAAGATTTATTCAGAGTTGGCCTTCGTAATCTACTGAGTTCCACCACCACACTTGAACTCGGTATCGACATCGGCGGCCTAAACGCGGTACTTATGGCGAATCTGCCGCCCGGCAAGGCCAACTATCTACAGCGAGCGGGCCGGGCTGGACGCCGTGCCGACGGCTCGTCTGCGGTCATTGGATTTGCCCGCCCGAGTGCCTACGAGCAGGAAGTTTTCAAGAAATTTGACCATTATCTTGACAGTCCGTTACGGCGGCCGAATGTATTTCTTGATCGCACGCAAATCGTTGAGCGGCATTGGAATGCTTTTTTGTTGGGTGAGTTTTACCGGACGCTAACCCGTGAAGAGACTGGCACAATGACGGCCTATGGTCGGATGAGGTGGTTTTGCAATCTGACAACGGTTCCATTTTGGGATCACCAATCGGGCAAACCCGATGAAAACTCCGCGAGTGATGAAAAATCTGGGCTCACCCTGTTTGTTGAATTTTTGAATAAAGCTAAAACGGACACGTCCGTCTTGGCAGAGTTCGATGCGGCACGCACTCGCATCCGCGCCGGATGCGGGGGGGCGGGGGCGTTGGGTGGAAGCATCCCTGAACTTCTTGATGCCGCCGCAAAGCGGTTTACGGATGCGCTTGCTCCGTGGCGCAAAGATTACGAAGAGATTCTGAAGGCTTGGGAGGATACCGCTCAATCACGATTCGCTAACAAACTCTATCATCAGTTAAAATTGCTCTCAGAGATAACGGTGATTGAGACACTGGCAAACTGTCGCGTGTTGCCACGTTACGGTTTTCCTATTGACCTTCACGCATTAAAGGTTGTCGCATCAAAAAAGAACAACAGGGGAGATTTCCGTTTGGAGCGGAAAAGCCTGCAAGCGCTCCGAGAATATGTTCCGGGCTCTAAAGTGATGGCGGGGAACCGTACCGTGACTTCGCACGGAATCTTGAAACATGGTGTCGGTGAACGTGCGCTGGGGCTTAGCGGTCAACTGGCGACATGTGTTAATGGACATTCTTTTTACACGATAACGCCTTCAGTAGGTAACTGTCCTTACTGCGGGGAAGGCGTGGCAGGGGTGCCGAAAAATCTACTGTTGCCTAGGAGTGGTTATACGACTGCTGCATGGGACGAACCTGAGTACAGGTATGAACCACATGTTGTCAGCTATCGCTGTCCTGTACATGTCCAGCTCCACGAGCTGACACAATCAGTCACTGACTTCGGAGGCGTTTCTGGCTTGTCAGCCGCGTGGTTCAAGGATGGCGAAATTTTAGCTATTCACGATGGCGAGAAGGGGAAAGGTTTTGCGATCTGCACTAAATGCGGTTTCGCGGACAGCGAAGACGCACATGGCGGCTCAGGCCGCATCGGGTTGCCAAATGGTTTTTCGGAACATGCATCTCTGACCAACCCCAATCCATTGAGCCATTGCTGGAAGGATGAAGGCGCACCTGTCTTGCGCAACATAACGCTTGCCGCACAGCAGACAACTGAACTTCTGCTGCTGGATTTTTCTCCGTGGTTGTTCAGGTTCGGCGTCCCACCGCATGACGCCATCATTGCCGCTGTCGCCGCCGCGTTGAAACTCTCAGGGGCGCGGCTCTTGGAAATTGATGCGCGCGAGCTTGGGATGATAGATGTTTTTCCCGCCGGGGAGAACGGAACCGGCCTGGGCGTTCTACTCTACGACGACATACCGGGCGGTTGCGGTCATGTTCGCGATCTTATGGAAAGTGCCGACGACTGGCTGCGGGCAGCACGGAAATTACTGTATGTGAATGCCACTCATCACAAAGCATGTCTGCACGGATGTATCGACTGCATTCTCTCGGCATTCTCCCGTGAAACCGTGATTCAGCCAGATCGCTGCGGGGCGTATGATCTGCTTAATGCCCTGCTTTCCGGCCAGCAATGGCAAGCGCCGCGAATCGAAGCTCCGCAAACGGTGATTCAAGCGCAATTGCCTTTGCATTCGGCAAGCAAGAATTCTCGTGTGCTGAAACAACGATTGCAATCGCTCATATCTTCTAACTCGGCCATGCCGTTTGAAAAGAAAGTTTGGAAGACCGTTCTTGAACAACTAAAAGAGGGTAGGTTGTCTGAACAGGAAATTGCTGAGAAACTGGCTGAACTTTAGTGCCTTACGACTCGACAAGCACGGTAAAAAACAAGTTATTTCTCACACGAGGGGCACGAAGATTTTTTTGGGGGGCAGGGGCGAGGTTTGTTTACTACGAAACATACGGAATACACGAAAAGGCACAGCACTGATTTTGTGTAGTTCATGGTTTAGGTTTTAACGTAATGTGGCACGGGCATCTTGCCCGTGTTTCATGGGCGAGACGCCCATGCCACGAGGGGTTTTGCAAGAGCCCCCCCTGTTAAGAATTTCCGGCTCATGCGGTGAATGTCTTGCCAATGTCTTGCCAAGCGCAGTCCGTCAAATAGAAAAGACACCGTAGGTTTTTTTGAGGCGGCAAGCACCGCATTATCGATTGGTAGGCTTGCAACCGGCGGCGGATCAGGTAAAATAAATGGCTCAAAAACAGCTTGCGGAAGGCGCGGGCAGAATACAAGGACGCAGAGACATGCAGAACATCGATTGGGCGAGTTTGGGTTTTAGCTACATGGATACGCATTGCCACATCCGTTATGTGTGGCGCGACGGCGTGTGGAGCGAAGGCGAACTGGTGAAGGAGCCGTATCTGAAAATGCACATCGCGGCCTCCTGCCTGCACTACGGCCAAGAGGCGTTCGAGGGCCTCAAAGCGTTTCGCTGCAAAGACGGCAAGGTGCGTATCTTCCGTCCGCACGCCAATGGCGAGCGGCTGATCAGATCGGCGCGCCGTACTTGCATGGCACCGGTGCCTGTGGAGATGTTTGTTGACGCGGTCAAGCGCGCGGTCAAGGCCAACGAGGATTTCATGCCGCCGTATGGCACGGGCGGCTCGATGTACATCCGTCCGCTGCTGCTCGGTACCGGACCGCAGATCGGTGTGGCACCGGCCAACGAATACACGTTTCTGGTGATGGTCATGCCGGTGGGACCCTACTACAAGGGCGGGCTCAAGCCGGTGCGCGCGCTGGTGGTGGACGAGTATGATCGCGCGGCACCGTACGGTACGGGCGATATCAAGATCGGCGGCAACTACGCGGCCAGCCTGTACGCGCATGAGGAGGCCAAGCGCGCGGGGTATCCTGTGGAACTCTATCTGGACGCCAAGACCCGCACGTTCATCGAAGAATTCGCGACCTCCAATTTTATCGGCATCACCAAGGACGGCACGTACGTTACGCCCGATTCGCATTCGGTGTTGCCCAGTGTCACCAACGACACGCTCAAGCAGATTGCGGCTGATCTGGGCATGAAGGTCGAGGTGCGCCCGGTGCCGTTCGACGAGGTCAAGGAGTTTGCCGAGGTCGCGGCGTGCGGCACGGCGGTGGTCGTCACACCGATATGCGAGATCACGCGCGGTGACACGGTGATCACGACCGGCGATCCGGACGGTTGCGGGCCGGTGCTGCAAAAGCTGTACGATACGGTGCAGGGCATCCAGTACGGCCGGCTGCCGGACACCCACGGCTGGTGCGTCGAGGTCTGACCGGCTACGCCTCTAACCGGCTGCGCCGGAGTTAGTAGTTAGGATTTAGGAGTTAGGATTTGGGAGGGGCTTTATGTCTGTTGCGCGTAGACGGTTTTTGCAAATGGCGGCGGTCGCCGGAACGGCGGCCGTTGTCCGCAGCGAAGGCGCGTCCGCAGCCTCTTCTCAGCCGCCCGTGCGCTGTCTGCGGGGCGGGTTCGCGCTTGATGCGGAACGTCTGCGGATCTTCAGCCCGGCGGTGCGTGCGCCGCTGAAGATCATGGTGATCGGCGATACGCATCTCTTTCAGGATGATGCGCGCGGTGAACCGTATCAATCCTACAGCGGACGGATGGCGAAAGCCTACAATACGACGAAGCATGTGGCGACCGGCGCGTCGACGACACCGCAGGCGTGTTTCGAGGAGGCACTGTCGCGTGCCCGCGAAGAGCGCGTGGCATTGTTGGTGTTGGTGGGCGATATCCTGAGCTTTCCCTCTGAAGCCGCTGTCGAGTGGGCGCATGCGCGCTTGCAGGCATCCGGCGTGCCTTACCTCTACATCGCGGGAAACCACGACTGGCATTACGAAGGCATGGAGGGCACGAGCCATGACCTGCGCGCGACGTGGACGGCGCAACGCCTCGCGCCTCTGTATCAGGGGCGTCATCCATTGATGGCGGCGGTAGATGTCGGTGGTGTGCGCGCCGTGGCGATTGACGACTCGACCTATGAGATTCTGCCGGAACAGGCAGCTTTCTTTCGCGAGCAGGTGGCCAGCGGTATGCCGTTGGCGCTTTTCATGCACATTCCGCTTTATGCGCCCGGTCGCGGTATTGGGTTCGGATGCGGACATCCCGACTGGAATGCGTCACGCGACAAGAATTGGCAGATCGAGCGACGCATGAAGTGGCCCGAAGCCGGACACGCGCCGACCACGCTGTCTTTCAGGCGCGATGTGTTCGCGGCACCGAATCTGCTCGGCGTGTTCGCGGGCCATATCCATAGGCCCTCGCTTGATTGCGTGAACGGCATTCCGCAGATCGTCGCGGCCGCCAATGCCGCCGGCGGATTCGTCACAGCAGAGTTCCTGCCCGCGTGACTTCCGCGCAACGCGCGAGAACGCTTAGTCCCACACACTTAGTCGGTTACGCTTAGTCGCTACACCTAGTCGATTGCGCTAGCGACAAAGTGTTTGGACTAGGTGTAAACGACCAGTGTCGCGACTAAGGGCGGCTCGTGGGGGCGCTCGTCCGTCGGCAGTCACGCCGCTACTTTATGAACGCTGAACGCCCAATGTTCAACGCTCAAGTAAGTGCGCAAAATTTGCGGTGACAAGAACCGCGCTGTGCGCGGGTCGCGGCACCGCTTTTGTACGCCGCTTTGTCACCACGCTCGTGCTTTAAAAGCGGCGTCGCGCGGGATACCGTTTGCCGCCGCAAGTTCTTTCGTCAGGCTTGCGCTCACGACGTTATCTCGTAAAAAAAAATGGCTCCGCGCCTTTCGGTACGGAGCCTAGGAGGCAGGGTGCCGGGGCCGACCATGGTCCCCGAAGGGTGTCCGGATTCCCGGCTACGCATCCGCGCCACACGTATTGGTTAGAGGCACGGGGTTTCCCGCCAACAGAAAAGAGCGTACACGCACAGAGAGCAAAAAGGAAGCGCAAAATGGACGCTGCCACTTTTGTGAACGCCGAACGTAGAACTCAGAACATCGAACTCGGAAGAGGAAACTCCTAACTCCTAAATCCTCAATCCTAAATCGACGCGCTGCGCGAGCCACCGTGTGGTCGCAATAAGACCTCCACGATGCGCCCCAGCCGCGTGAAGAGCAGGGTAGGGGTGACGCGCTCGGGAGATAGGCCGAGCAGTTGCGCGGCGGCGCGGGCGTAGTCGCACATCTGGCCAGCGTAGCCGCGGGCGGTTTCTTGAATCTGCTGCTCCGTGGCGATGCGGTTACTCTTGAAGTCGATGATCGTCGCGTGTACGGGTCGTCCCGCCGCGTCTCTCTCAATCACGAGGCGGTCGAAGCGTCCGCTCATGAGTTGCTTTTGCCCGTCGATGTTAACAAGCAGGTTGAACGGGGCTTCGATCCAAACTTCCGCTCTTCCCGCGGCGGGTCTCGAAAGTGCTTTTTGTACCTCGCTGTTTTGCAGGCACGCTCTAAACTGACGCTCGACATCGCCCAGCAAAATTGCGGACTCTGCGGACTCTTGCCGCCACTCGGTGATGACGCGCTCGATGTCGGTCTCTTCAAGCCACTCGATCTTTTGGAAAAGGCGGTGGATGGCGGAGCCGAAGGCGCGTACGTCGCCGGCCTCAGCATTGAACAACCACTGGGCCGGAAAGGTGTGGCCGTCGAGGTGTTCTTTTGAAGGTTCGCGCAAAATGATGTCGGTCGTAAACCCAATACGGAGCGGCGCGGCTGGACTCTCCGGCGTGTCGGCTGTCGGCGCTTGGTGTTGCTGGAACCAATCAGGGTCGCCGTGGGTGTAGAGCTGCGTGAATCCGCCCGGCCCCACATCCGGAGGAACGTCGGACTGCAAGCGCTCGCGCAGCAAATCGACCTCGCTGGCGGTGGTCGGGTTTTTTGCTCTCTTCGGTACAACCAAGTACATCGCCCGCTGGGCGCGGGTCATGGCCACGTAGAGCACGCAGAGCTGCGCGAAGTTTGCGTCGGCGCGCGCGGCGTCGTAGGCGTCCACCGGTGCGCCGCCTGCGGCGTCCAGCACTTGACGGTTCGGCGGGTTGAGCACCCAGTCGTCGCCCGCCAGAAGTTGCGGCGTTTTCGGTTTTTCAAAGCTGTCGCGCCGCGCCTCGAAGGGGATCACGACCAGATCGAATCCCAGCCCCTTGGCCTGATGGACGGTCATCACGCGTACCGAACCTGCGGCGGCGTCGGATCGGGTCTCATAGGATTCGATATGATCTGTGAAGCGGTCGGGGTCGCACACGCCCAGCGCATCGAAACTTTCGGCAGCCGCCAAGAACTCGCTCAGGCGTCGCTGGCTGAAGGGATCCAAGTCGCCCAGCTTTTCGCCCCACTCGCGCAGCGTGGCGGCGAACCCGCGCATCTGAAGCGATCGCAACAAGACCACCGGCAGCGCGTTGTATCCGATGTCTGCGCAGGCGCTTCCCAACGGACTCATCTGGAGATGGCGCAGGGCGACCGTGTCGCCGGGGTGCGTGGCGTAATGGACCAGTGCCAGCAGCAGGG
>Ga0255345_1001365_pt1 | contig 35579 bp, 41 predicted proteins | sample wastewater_treat_6_FD_192415 | JGI IMG/M metagenome (GOLD analysis project Ga0255345, IMG submission 192415) | Wastewater microbial communities from Lulu Island WWTP, Vancouver, Canada - plant20 | ecosystem: Engineered > WWTP > Wastewater > Unclassified | place: Canada: Vancouver, British...
TCAGACCAGAGTAAAAGCTTTAAACTCGAAGCTAGCGTAGCTTTAGCTACCTAGTAGTTCACCCAACATTACATTAATGAATATGTCTTCTTGTGTCATTTAATCTTAATGATAATGAGTTTGAAGAATTGGTGTTCCATTCCACAAAGATGCAGATGCATAACTATTCAACTTAACAGATACCTTTTTTTGCCCATTCCAATCCCAAACCTTAATCCGACGTGTAATAGGCGCACCATAACCAGACTTGTTATCACTAGGTATTACATATTCGGCGAGAGGATTCTCTGATTTATAGATTACTTGCCCAATAGGAACAAGCGTTACAGACTTTCCGGTCTTAGTAATTTTAGCAACTCGGTAAAAATCGACGTTTGTTTGGTCATAACCCCAAGTCGAATACATGATATCACCAATCTTTAACATAATAATTTTCCTTTCGGTTAGTTGTTTGTATTTGTTTTACAACGTAATAAATTATAATGTATTTATCAATATTTCACAACGGATTTTAAGTCTTTAAAAATTATTGTGTTGTAGATTTAATTTCTTCACTCCATAATACTATTGCTTTTTTATAGTCATTTGCCGTTTTGCCAGCTTTTAGGCATTTTCTGCAATAAACTTGCCACTGAGGTTCTTGGATTCCTTCTACAAATATCAATCGGATATCTGTGTTAGCATCAGATTCACATTTTGGACAATAGATCTTATTCGGAAGATCTATTTCCTCGAAACCTGGACAAATTTTCATTAGCGACAATACGGATAAGCCGGATAATAATATGTCGGATAGTAATAAACTTCACGACGATAGCGTGGCGGCGCATAACGCACGCGTGGCGGCGTAACATATCGAACTGGCTGGTAAACAACAGTGGGATAAACTGTATATTCCGGTACATATGTATATGTTACACACGTAGGAACAACAGGTATACCAAGGTTTACATTAACCCTAATTCTCCCTGCTTCAGCTGTATTAACTGCAAGAGTTGCTAAAAGAATCAATACGAATACTTTTTTCATAATCTATCTCCTTATATAATTATACTATATCTTCCCTTTTTTGCAACAAATTACCAGTCGCAATCATTATCTGAAACAATAAACATAATATCGTTACGTTTATTACGAATTACAATAACAAATCTGTCAATAGTATCAAGCATTCCAGCTTTATTGCCCAATAGAATAACCGTATTGCCGTCGCGAAACGCTTTACGAATTTCGTCATAATCATATGAATTAATAAGCTGAAGCAATTTAACATTGCTTTCATAAACTTCCATAGAGAACTTATCCTCATTCTTTTCTCTGTACATATCCAAAATTATATCATGTACTGCACTAGACATTTCTTCAATAGTAGTATCAATAACCGTCAGATTTTGATTTTTTTCAGTAAACTCACTCATTTTTACTCCTTTGTTTATGATATTATTATAATGTATTTTTCAATTTATCACAATAGGAATTATGCTAAATAGTAATCTTGCCATTTTCCGTTTTCCCATTTTTCGAACTTAAATGAACAATAAAACCATTTCATTCCCTTGTCATTGTTAAATTCTTCCAGTTCTTGTAATGTTATCCATTCTTTTATAGGTTTAAGAGGATGGTTTAAAAAAGCTGTACCGACAATTCGATAAATTTGCGTTCCTTCTAAAATGTTTATAAACAAAGTGCTTTTATTCATTTGTTAATGTTTTTCGAACCATATATCAACGATATTACCATCGAAAGCAATTTTATTGACACAAAGAGGATGTGAAAGAAGAGAAGTTGCCGCGGTGCAATTCGCGCGAAATCTCAATCTCATTCTATACGGCGTTTGTTCAAGACTAGATGCGCGTATATTAACCAATCCATCATTATACAATATGTCGCTTGGAATATCGAATATAGACGCAAGAAAGATTTTAGTTAGATCGTCTGGTTCATTCATAATTACTTAATTTACAAATCCTTGTACCTTCAGAAAACTGCTGCGCTGTTCCTCTTTTACTAATAACAACAAGTGTTGGGACGCGTGCTGGTAATACGGGTGAATCCTCTATGTAGCCATCCGTAAAAATAATGCAAACACTATTTCCGTTGCCTTGCATGTTTTCATCATACCATTGACTAAACTTGCTAAGTGTCGTTCCACCACCAGTGTATTGTGGCTTATATTCAAATATTATATCAGGCAGACCACGCGGAACATCATATATATCTTTTTCAATTACACCATCATCCCATGGGACAATCTTCATTTTTGTTTGTGGAAAACCAGATACAATACCATATACTTCACTCATAAATTCATGATATTCATCAGGCCCTATACTTCCCGATACATCAACACCCACAACCATATCTAAGCTTTCACGCACAACACTTGGCATGTAAACACCTGTTCCATGGCTTTTACGACCAGGACGTCGCATCGTAAAGTCTACCGGAATTGTACTAGTTAGAAATTGTGCTAATACTTGTTTCCAATTGACTTTAGGTTCTAATAGTCGATTAATTTCACGACCTAATCCGCCGCTTCCTAATCCGCGTTGTGACGTATGAGCAATATGCGCTTGTACTGCTTTGCTTCTCCAATATTCCTCATTGTCTTTATCGCTCATTCCTGCAGCAGCACCACCGTTATCACTTTTTTCGCCTGATTCTTTAGTTTCTCCGTCAGGGCCAGTTTGTCCATCTAGATGTTTATCAAAACCCCCCTTATACGATCCACTACCATCAAATGCTAGATACACTTTAATAATTTTAACATGCTTCAATAAATCTTCATAAATTTCTTCAGCAAATCGATCTTTAATTTGCACTGAAACTTTATTTCCGTTTTTATCATTAAATGTATAATATCCTTGATTGTCTGGCTTTAAGACATCGCGAGGTGGCGTTAAACCGTCTTCAATTAATAACGTATTGATTACTAAATCGGTTGCAACATTCCATAGTTCTTTATTTCTACTTCCGCATCGTTGCATTGTCAATGTAGACACATGACTTGCCTCATGAGCTAATACGAAGTTTAACTCTTTTTCATTAAGTCCTTTTACAAAGTCTTCATTATAAAATAAATCCCCTCGGTCATTAACGGCCATTGTCGGACAACCCTCTTCCTTCGAAGATTTATGCATACGCATTGCCAATAGAATATAACTGTAGAACGGAACAGTATTCATTAATTGTGCTTTTGAACGTATAATCCGTTCTTCGACTGTTAGAGAATTGATCATATGTATCCTTATTTCTTATTGTTCAATATAATTATAATGTATTTTTCACTAATAATCAAATTGCAATATGATTATTTGATTAAATAACATATTTTCCATATTTCGATACAATCGTCGGAAAGTTTTTACTCTTATTTGCTAATGCACGAAACTTCTTAACATCACTACTAATTAGTAACTTCAAAGCCACAATAGCAAAGTCATCGCGCATATGAGCAAGTACGTCCATCAACGTATCAAATAGGTCGTCTTTCTTATTAAAATGTTCGACTAAACCGCCGGCAATTGCCCAGCATTTATCTACTGAAAAATCGGATACAGATGACGGATCTTTAAATATCTTATTCCAATTCAACGACTTATAATGTTTTACATATGCTTGAAATTCAACCGCAAATGCAGTTCCACAAGATGCCGTTAGATATTTTCGAACGATGTTCGATGTAATATCATGATCGCCTATTAGTGTGCTTGCACGAACAATTGAACGTGGCGAAGAACCTTTTTCTCCATTCTTAACTTTATCCAAAGTGTACAAATACATTTCTTTCCAGTTTACGAAAGAAATTAAATGTGGATTAACATTATTGCGACCAGCCCATTCCGTCCAAGATTTAACATCCGGGCGCAATTCAATTTCATTAAACCGATCGCGCAATGGTGCCGGCATTTCAAACGTAAAGGCTTTATCACTAGCACGATTGCCTGCAGCAATAACTAATACATCATCTGCAAGCCTACGATCAGCTATCGTACGCGTAAGAATTAATTCATACGCCTGTCCAGCAACTGTCGGAGGTGCTAGATTAATTTCATCCAAAAATATAATTCCTGCAGCTCCAGGAGTCGTAAAGTAACCAATCCAGCTGTACGGAGTTGTTACCAGCCAATCTTCCGAAAACTTAGGTAATCCACGAAGATCTGTGCTATCCATGCCACCAATACGTTGATCACAAAAGATAAAATACTTTTCAGCATTGCGAATTGCGTCTTTCTTATCTGCTTCAGACAAATGTGCCCATTCAACAAGAGTACGATCAAGTTCTTTAGCAAGTTTGGGGGCAAGTTCACGTGGACATTCTGATTTTCCAACGCCAGGACCGCCATATGTCATAAGTGGCAATTTGGTTTTCCACGAGACTTCTAACATTTCAATATATTCGCTTGCAGTTACAGGTAACATATTATACTCCTATTTGTTTTATTTTTATAAAAATTATAATGTATTTTTCAATATTCATCAAGTGATTAGTTAATTATTTGATGAATTATCAATTTGGCATCATAAATAATTACATGAAGATTTGTGAAAAATGTCATAAGGAATTAAAATTAACAGAATTTCCGGATAAAAAAAGAAGCAAATATGGATCCTATGGATACTGCAAAAATTGTATTAAAGCACAAAGAAAAAAATTCCGATATCATAATGACCCGCAATTTCGGAAAAAATGCCTCAAGTGGTCTACTAAACCGCCAGGATCACGAAATGAATACATGAAAGAATATTATAGAAAAAATAAAGAAAAAATGAACAAACAATCTTATGATTATTCCAGAAAGAACCGTAAAAAAATTAATGAATGGGCGCGAGAATATTATAAAGATCCAGCTAAAAGAATAGCAAGAAGTATGTATAATCGTGTTAGAATTGCTATTTTTGATCAATTAGTTAAAAAATCAGCTAGTACTAAAGAATTGTGTGGATGTACATGGAAGGAATTAGTAAAACATTTAGAAAGTCAATTTAAAGAAGGTATGACATGGGACAATTATGGTAGGGGAACGAATAACTGGTCGATAGATCATATAATTCCTTGTAGTAATTTTGATTTAACTAAGATAGAAGAACAACAGAAATGTTTTCATTATACTAATTTGCAACCTTTATGGACAACGGAAAATAGTTCTAAAAGAAACTTCACATTGAACCTCGACTAAGCACGGCGACCATCTTCTTCCAATCTATTCCATTACTAACCCCTACACGAATTCGAATTGCTTGGATTAACGAACGCAAATTATAATTTTTCCACATATTCCTGTATTTATGCAAATAATTTAACACTTCTTGCTTTTGTTCAATAGGAACTGTTGGATAAATCTTCGGAAGAATTTCTGTCATATAATCGTGCATTTCGTCTGGATTCAAATGTAAATTGTAACAGAACGAACGTGATTTTATTGCTTCATCGACTTTATGCGGATGCATGTTCGAAATGAAGATAACTTGGCCGTCAAAGTCAAACGATTGCTCTAAGGCTCCAGGCATACGCGAAGAGATCCACGTAATCGTTCGTTTGTTATAACTATCTAACGATGCTTTAAGAATACTTGCTGACAAGGGATTTTGTAACGCAGCATCGCAGTCATCATAAATTATAATGGAATCGCGATTATTATGAAGTGTTTCAAATAAACCAAATGGTGTAGTGTGACCTTTGAAAATATGATAATCCTGATTTTCAATAAGACCGAAAGTATTTAATGTATCAATAACTAAATGACTTTTCCCTACACCCGATGTTCCCATTAATAGAAGTGCCGGCTGAACGCGTTTGGCAACCATGCCTACAAGTTCGCGAAGATAACCGAAACGTTCAGAAACCGGAATTGTTTCTTCTTTGTGTTCAGGCTTAACTTCACTACCTACGGTTTCCCAAACACCTTTCGAATATAATTTTACTATGTTATTACTAATTCCTTTATTAATAATCTGTCGGCAATATACATCTGATGCCATTAAGTATTGCATTACATCTTTCAATGTAAAGCGATGATTTTCCTTAATGAATTCAGTGAACTTTTGATATTTTGTCATTTTGTCTCCTTTATTTGTTACTATTAATGAATATATTATATTGTATTTATCACATTATCACAACTTGATTGTAGATGATAACCATTATAGACAAAAAGAGATCCCCATATCGACACTTTCGGGGATCGTATTATGGCGCATATGTCGGCCATACGTGCGTCACTCTGAGGTGATTAGATCGGTCGTCTTACAGAACTTCCCAATCTTCGTAGTAACTGCACTGTAATGCAGTACTACCGCACTCATTACTCATTGAGTAGTCTTTTCAACGAGGCTAACGGGTTTGGTTTCCTCCTCACTAGGGATTGGAAATACCTCTTCATATGAAAACATTGGTATCCAATCTCCTTTCTTTTCTATGCCAAGCTTGGATTTTTTAATGACCTCTCGCGCCCACGCGCTAGTGGCCTTAACAAATACTTTGCCGACGTATGACGGACCGGGAATTTGGAATAACACTCCCTCTTTTACTCCGCCGAATGATACTCCATGCACATTATTCCGTTTGCGTGGTTGCACTTTGTTTTGTGCTTCCTGGATATCAATTTCTACTTCGCGCTTGTATTCTTGTTTTGCACTTTTACCCATTTGCTTCGTCTTTCTTTATTTATATTTTATATTCTATATTGTATTATGTAAATGTCAACAATTATTTTTTCGTTTTTTGTTTCTTTTTCTTACTCTTTAATTCAACCGCCTCACCAATATTTTCCACCACATCTGTTAGTTCATTAAGGGCTTCATGAAGAGACGACATTTGACGAACAAGATAATCAGTTACATTAAGTAAAAGAGCAATCTTATATCCAATAAATGTGCGATACATGTTTTCTTCAGAAACTTCTTCATCGTCTTTAAGTTCTTTCATAACCCCTTCAGTATAGGATTTATATTCCTTAGCCAAATTTTCAGTGCGAACTGTAATTAACTCAGGTGTTAATCCTTCCATCATCATGATGATTTGATTATCATCAATTTCTGCAGGTGCATTATTTTTCATTTTATTCCTTATTATTATGTATTTTTATGAGGATAATTTTAATTGATTTTTCAAATATATTCAAATGGTATTTTGATTCATCATCGATCAATAGGATCAATGTTTACACAGATCGGAAATCTGGGCATACCATCTTCAGTTAAGTTTTGATATCTTACTGTTGCCTTTTTACCAATATACTTGTGTTTATTAATCAATAATTCTTTATAGTAATCTTCATTACCTTTAATACCAGATCCAAAAGTACGACCATCACCCAAGTCAAATACTAAATTACCAGCCATGCCGGAACGATTACCAATGCCTTCTATAACGTCTACAATAATATATTCATCATCTAGAAAATTTTTGACTTTAAGTAAATGATTACTTCGCTTATTTTCATATGGGGCATCAATGGTTCGAAGCATTGCGCCTTCAAATCCTTCACTTATAAATTCATTATGATATTTATTAACATCATCATCACTATATGCCATAAAATTCATAACGAATCGAATAGACTCATATGTATCAATAATTTCATTACTTACACACAGGTTTAAAATGCTATTTCTAATGGTATCAAAACGTGTTTCAAATGAAGCTAATTCATCATCAATTACACCATCAAAAATCCAAAATTGGCATATCTTCTCGCTTTCAATAAGATCTTCTGGTGTAGGATCTTTTTTTCGCGTTAATGAAACAATTTTTTCAAATGGTACATCTTGCGAATAAATTTCACCATCCAATACCCAATTTGGATATTTATCAAAAAGTGGTTTCAAAATACGACTAATATGTGGACAAGAATTAAATGTCTTACCATTTCGAGTTGTTAACCCGTCTTTCGTTGCAATCATTCTTAACCCATCCAACTTCGGGCCAATCAAACACGGAAATTCAACAAAACGTTTGCGGTCTTGATATTTTTTTGCCAACATTGGTTCAAAATAAGATAGCTTTTTATCTATATCTTTAATACTTTGAAAATATCCTGTTTTTGTTTTCTTTTCCCACTTACTTTTAGCTTCAGCAATCGCTTGTTCTTCAGGAGTAGTCTGATTTGCTCTACCAAGATTTTTTCCTTTACAAAACGTCGGTTCGCTTTTTGTAATTACACCACCAACTTGACCCGCAAGGGTATGATATGCATTACCTTCAACGATAATCGTCCATTCTTGAGGCTTACCAATTTTTGATCGCTTATACAATGTAGGAAATTGAGTTTTTGTAATCATATATAACCTTTTTTAATATATGAATAATTATAATGTATTTTTCAATTATCTTCAATGGAAATTATGTTACTTGAATACACTGATTATAGTATAAATTAAACGTTTGACAAAACATTTTAATTTGAACCCTTTTGCTTTCCATGGGTATTTTCGTATAAATGTTTGATAGCTCATATAATTATATGCCTCTACGTTTCTTTTTTTCGTAATTTCTTACAGCTTTCAATCTCTTTTTAGGAAAGGTACATGTATTAAAATACGGACATGTCACACAATTTTTATCTATAAATAAATTTGGTACTAGACATGTATGTAACGTGGTTTTTTGTATTTCATCGATGGTTAAAGAGCGTGGTTTGATATCTACGGGAAATTGATATCCAGATTTATTCCAAAAGGCATCTGTAATCACTTTTCCACCAGATGTAGTATGCACTGCAGTTCCAGTGCCATCAACACCTTTTTCTTTTCGACAAGAACGACATACATACACTTTCTGAAGAGCATCTAATCGTTCTTGAGTCGTTCCTTCAAACTTATCCATTCGAGCCATTAATACATCGGCACGTACACCTTTACAACTATTACAAATAGTGCAACATAGTTTATTTGGAAGTTTGACACCGTCTATGATACTTTTATTTTTATTTTTCATATCATAATTATAACGGATTTATTAAAATTACACAACGGAAAAATTATTATCCATTGCTCTTGGATTCATCTATGATTTCAGTTTCGTCATTAGTATTTGTATATATGAATCCTGCATAAGTTTTATCATTAAAAATAGACAATCCTGATACTTCTCCTTCATACACAGAACATAGATAATCGCCAGGAAACTTATTTAATTCTTGTATAATTTCACTTACCTTTTTCATGGACTTCCGCCTTTTTATCTTCTTTAATGTTATATTTTGTCCAAATAGCTACATTAGGATTATCAGGATCATTAAATACACCATCCATAAATTCTTTACCATCTTCAATCATAATGTTAAGATTAATACAATTATATACAAGATCGTCTATTTTCTTAATTGTATCTCTTAAATCATCACTTTTCATAATATCCGCTAGTTCAAAATAAACATCTTTATGTCGACGGATATGCTTAGTAACTTCCGTTCGAATATCAAACATTTCTTTTGTCTGCATCGCAATTCGACGATTTAATTCTTCAATTAATTCATCTGTCGTATAATCGTTTATTGTTTTCATCAGTTTCTCCTATTTAATTAAAAGCACTAAATTCTTTTTTGTTTTACATGAACATGCAGAACAAATCGCCTTTACATTAAGACAATCATTATTTTCTGAACACGGAACATCTGAAACATATACATTAGAATCCATAGCAATCTCTCCAGAATCTAATGATTCTTGCAAAATATCTAAAATATCCTTTACTGTTAAATTACAATTCATAATTATCTCCTTTAATATATTATATTATACAAATAATTTTAATCAATACAACCTTTAAATTTTTTCTTAATCCATTGAACAACAATATTCAATTGATCAATTGTAACATATTCATCCGGTTCGTCACTATTGATTATATCATTTACCATATCTTCCAAATCGTCTAAACTGTAATCTCCGTTTTCATTTTTTTTCATAAGTAACCTCTCTTCGTTTTTTGCAAAAATCACAAATCAATTTATTATGAATTGTATTTTCATTAAAAATACACCAGGTTTTACAATCCTTGCATTTAAAATACAAACGTCTATCAATGATTGTGCAATTTTCGTATTTTATTTTATTTACGGTAACATTATTCATATTATTTTCCATTACCAAACCAAGTTGGGCCTTTGGGGTGTCTAAACCAAACAATTTCCGTATTACCTTTTACATTGACTTGTATTTTACTATACCTAATTCCATCTTGAACAACGGACATTTCGTTTACAATCATCCAATCGTCTGGTTTGTCCCCATATCGTTTTTCTAACGTGGAACTAATATATGTGGAATCAACAATTACATATGCTGTATCTATACTATCCCCTAATTTCATTTTTCTCCTCCTGCAAAAATATATACAATAATTTTTGAGTATTCCTCTTTACCTAACCATGTTTCTAGCTCATTTAAATCTTTTAACCACCAATGCATTGGTAAGAAAGATTCACTTGCATGCAATTTATAATTTTCAATAATTTCAAACGTTGATCCTGTATATCTTATCCACGGAACATAAGCAGAACCTTCTCGTATTTCATTTGGACCCCAATGTAACATTGCATCGTTTGTCCATTTATAAATAGTCATGCTTTTAGCAAATTTTTGTATATTAGCAAATGAATCTAATAATACCACATCATCATTAGAACCAACTTCTGGAACATTTTTTGGATAATATGTTCGCGGTAATCTAATTCCATATATACCACATGGTGGAAAATTATCTTTCATTCTTTTTCTTATATTTATCAATCATATTTTTCATCAGGTTCGTCATTATATTGATAACTTTCATCGCCTTGCCATTGATTTTCTTCCTTAGCATTCGGTGGCGTATCAATTGTTACAACTCTTCCATTTTGAATCGCTTGTTGTATTGTTTCTGTTTTAATGTAACTACGAGAATACTCTACATCAACGTTTTTTGTTTCTTCTAATACTTGAACCGGGTTTCGTTCTTTCCATTCATCTAAATGGTCTTTACAAACACTCACTTCTTTTACTACTTCAGTCCCATTAGTGGTTCCCATATACTGTTTGACTAATTTATTACCACGCATCGATAATTCATAATTATTGTAGTTCACTAAACGAACAATCACTGGAACCATATTTTTTGCTTGACCTTCTACTAATTCGCGACCGTGCGCACAAATGTAACTCATTATTTTCTCCTTTATTTTACTTTTATTTTAAATGGGTTTAAAAATAAATCAAGAGGGTATTTTTATTTTTTGTCCTACTTTAATACTATTTGAATTCTTTATGTTAGGATTTAAAGACATAATGTTTTTGACTGTTGTATTATGCTTTAATGCAATTCGTCCTAATATGTCATTTGGTTTAACAATATATATTATATGTTTCGGTTCTTCTATTGACGAAGATGGAAGAGTTGGTGTATTTGTAGATGCTGTTGGTAAAGCGTTCGTTAAAACGTTTATGGGACTAACCCTATTAGTTATTCCTTGAACCGTATTGGTATTAACTGGTGGTGTTGTTTGTGGTTCAGACTCTATTGGTTTAGGATTACCTATATTATACAAAACATCATAAAGCTCTTGAGCTGGAATTCGAGCTACATTGTTACCTTTTTTATCTCTATAATAAGAACCCTTATCAATAATATTTTTATTCTTATCGATTACAAACATTGGAAGCCCTGCCCATTCCTTTGCTAATTGCTTAGCTGCATCGACAATATCCTTTTTAATATATGCTGGCGATAAATGTCTCTTTTTTTCTATTGCAACTATTGCCATCTTATCTTGATTTTCGGAACTAAACAAATCTTTCCCAGATAGCTTTGCGCGTTTTGCATGTTCTAAAAGACCTTTAAATTGATATCTTCCTACCGCGCTTTTAGGATATTTTTTAACAACATCACTTATAGTAAGATTGGGTAAATCTTTGTCAGAAATATTAGGATTTACTGCAGTATATCCAAATGGTCGTGATTCAGCTTTAGCAATAAGATCTAACAACGGTTGCCATATGCTTTGTTCTGTAGATTCATTTAATAATATTTCAACTAATTGATCAAATTTCATTATACTATTATTTACAATTTATTCCCACGGATAGTGTATCCAAACATCATTGGGAACTACATCAAAGTAATAATGGGGAATATGAATCGTTGATTCTTTATAAAATAATGCGCATGTCCTAATACGATTAGGATGAACATCTAAAGAAATTATATGCTCAAAACAACTATTCAAACTACTGCCTGTATCTGATATATCATCAACTATTAAGATGTCGTGCATTTGTAATGTACTTTTACATGCAATTAAATCTTGATATATGTAAGGCAACTTCATTTTTTTATTATCTGAATCATAAAAATTAACACCATAACTAAGAATCTTATTAATACCTAAAGTTTTTGCCAATAATCTTGCTGGTATATAACCCCCTTTAGCAATTGTTACCATAAGCGTTGGTCTAAACGCCGGTGTAGACTTTCGCTGAATGCTATGTGCTAAATAATCTATAATCCCTGTTATTTCATTTTGTGTAATAGTTCTAATTGTTTTCATATCTTTTATATATGTTAATTATGATGCTGCCACGTTTTCCATTCACTATTATCTGAAGATTCCGATTTAGGTTGGACATTAATTATAATTTCCACATGATCGTCTTTAGAATCAACGGTGATTCTTTGCAATACATCGCTGAACGTTACCCCACTATAGGCCAATATAAGTTTTTTGGGATCTGTTGACGATACATTTAATGTAAACTTTTTATGATCCGCGGGTGAAAATTTAACATATATTTGCCCACCAGGTTTTACTTTGCCATAAACTTCACTGATTCGTTGCGGAAATTCCCACTCCCTTTCATATGTTTCAATACAATAAATTTTATCAAACGTGGCAGGGTCATAAGGCAATAAATACCCAGGATCAATTTCCTTATCTATACTTGACTTATAATCAACGGTTAATGTATTGTTATCTTTATCCTTAACGATATAATCGTTTTTTATATAATTCTTAAACTTGATTTCTCCATTATCATAACTATTAATAAACATATATTTCTCCTATTCTTTATGTTTTTCTATATTTAATATCAATGGGTTATAATGAATATTATAACTTTCATTTAATAAACTTACATTATACATTTCACTAATAAATGCATCATCTCCACCATACCCGACATATGAATGTATCATTTTATTATGATTGCCACTATGAATATGTCCGAAAACTACGCGTTTCACTTTTTTCTGATTGATAGCTTTCATGAGCATTTTATTGCCTAAATTTTCCGTTTCATTAAATTCTAATATTGAATCGCCATATCCGTAAGGCGGACAATGTGATATTAACAAATCTACATCATTATCAATTTTGGAATAATAAGTATCAAAATACTTTTGTTCACTGCCATTTGGAATATTAAATGCCCAATTTCTTAAGTGTGTTACCCATGGAGTTCCGTGAAACTTTATGCCATCTAAAACTATACTATTATCTCTTAAATAGTATACGTTTTTAGGCAATAAACTTCTCATTTTATCTTCCATGTCATTCTTGAACAGATTTTCAAAATAAAAATCATGGTTACCTGCTATAAAAATTTTATATTTAGCATTTACTCTTTCAAGCTCTGAAAGGAAATTTCCCAAAAACCATTGTTCTTGTAAATTAATTCCCCTATATCCGAAATCTCTTAAAATATCTCCAGCAATAATCAATGTGTCACAATTTGGAATTAATTCGGCAAAATTTCTTCCGTGGACATCGCTGATTGCTACTATTTTCATAATGCTATATATTATATCTGAACAATATAAATAAATCAAGCGTTGATTTATTTTTTAAAATCATTTAAAATTATTAGTAATGAAAAGAGAAAAACTAGATACAATTATTAAATTTTCTAAAACCCATTTAGAAACAATTCAAATTGCCCTTGAGGTTTATCAACGCATCCGGATAGGACAAATTGGTAAAGCGTTAAATCTTGCTCTTGACGGCTTTTCACTCAAAAAGGAAAGCGAAATAGACAAATTAGTTCTACCTTTAACCCATAGAGACAATTCTATAGCATACATGATCGAACAAACAATTACACAATACCTTGCTGTTAAAAACTCAAATGGTGAGTGGTCTTGTAGTAAACAATTTGACGATGTATATAATGTTACAAAGACACCATTACCTAAAATAGTTAATTTCAAAAAATACATTGACTATCCAATCGATGATCAATATACTTCAACATTAAATTCTTTTAATCTCGAAAAAAACTATTTAGGTATGTGGGAAATTGCAGATAAAACTTTAATGCCATGTTTAATTGTATATAAATTAGAAACTGGAAAAGACTTAATATTTCCAGATGGTCGCAAAATAGTAAAAAAGCATGGTAAAAAGCCTCATTGGGCAATACGAATCTATAAACCTACAAAAGAAATTCATCAAGCATTACTTGCAAATAACAAAAACTAATATATAATCAATTGAATTATAGGATAATCTAAATGAATAAACCTTTAACAAACCCTGATTTGTATGAATATTTAGTTCAAACGATGGCTGGAATTGCCACTGCAGCCGAAGCGGCATTTCGTGTACTTTTTAAAACGACACCCAGTGTTTTTCATATAAATGGCATTAACTCAACCATCTTAAATGATCTTAGAACGTTAGGATTTAAAAATTATCGAGAATCTAATTCTATTACTTATGAAACAGAACAAGTTTCTAGTTTTCAAATAATAAGGGCGGGTGATAGAGGGTCTAGTCATCATCTTATTAGATCTGGTGATATGGGAAATATATATGCTCATATTAGATACCGTGATACAATTGATAAAGCGGGTGACGGTTCTACTCTTTGTGATGTAACCTTTTTATATGACTCAAATACTGATGAAACTAAAAAGTTCATATATGACATTGGTCATAAACATAAGCCACAAAAGAAACGTGGCGCCTTTTATATGTTGATTAAAGATGAATATGGAGATTTATCTCTTCGAGATTTTACGACACAAGTGCCAGACAATATTGATCTTAAAGTAAATTATGGAATAAATTTTACCAAGGTTCACAATATCATTACCAAAAAAATAACCGATAAACCTGCAGGATTATATATCTTCCATGGCGAACCGGGAACAGGTAAAAGTACATATATTAAATATTTGGCATCTGTTCTACCCGAAAAAAAGTTTGTATATGTACCTGAATTTATGATTAGATTACTTAATCAACCAGATGTTATTCGTTTATTTTTAGATAATCAAAATATTGTATTAGTTATTGAAGACGCGGAGAAACTTATACAAAATCGCGAATCTGAATCAGACGGATTAGTTGGAACATTATTAAATATATCAGACGGTATTTTATCTGATATTATGAGAATCCCGGTCATCTTAACGTATAATACCCATACAGATAACATTGATAAAGCACTTTTAAGAAAGGGCCGATTACAATATATTCATAAATTTGATATATTGACAAGTGATTCAATTGACAAATTATTAAAACAACATAAAGTATCAAAAGAACAAATTTCTAAACTGAAAGCAGAAGGCAAGCTTAAAGACAATATGAGCTTGGCTGATATCTATAATGTATTCGAAGATATTGGTGGTGTTGAATTTCTAAAACCACGCGGTAAATTAGGATTTGACGCCTAAAAAACGCTTTAATGCTTGGACAAACCATCCATATAAGGAACGCAAAATTGTCATTGGATTCGATTTATACGCCAATATTTGCGGTCTAATTACTATATCTGCCTCATCTAACAGAAAACGTACACTATTAGCTATTTGTTTTACATCTTTAATGTATCTTTTTGCATAACTTCCATTATGTCCGAATATCAAATGTATATTCGCTTGAGTTGATAAAGCAATAAAATTATTTGGATCAGCAGCAAGGGAAGGGTCTGCCCACACTGGAACAATATGATGAATTTGTACATTTTTATCGCTTCCTGTTATTTCACAAACTTTATGTGTTTTTTTATATTCATCCATCGCTTTTTTAGCTTGATATGCTTCTGATGGATTTAAAGATGCCCAGCCTGCATTTTGTATATAAAATCTAATGCTCATAACAATATTTACATTTTTTCCAGCCTAAAAACATTAAAACGCCCAATATAATCAACCTAATGGTTGAGGGTTCGGGTATAACCTCAAAATAAGGTTCATTATATCCAAATTGATGATGATTAGTTACTCCTGTGAACAACCAGTGGCTAAAGCGCACTGGCTTCAGTTTAGAGCTTTAAGGCGCTCAAGGTGGATTCACTGCCACAGATTAACCTCTTCAGGGTACCGAAACGTTCAGTTTTATATCTTCTAGGCTTTCACCTCATCCATATACCGAAAGATATATGTTGTTTATACCTATAATTATTTATGCTAACCAGCTAAATTTTCTTGCTTTTTAGCAAATTAATTTAATGTAATATCCATATCAGAATCTATAGGTTCACTAAAAATCCGAAGGTAAATTCGGTTATAATTTTCAACTACTGTAATATCTATGAATGCATAATATCCATTAGGTTTTGCCTCTACAGCGGTTTCATATACTATATAATGATTATTGGGCACAGAATCCGGTTCTAAACATAACCAATTGAATTACAGACCCTTCCTGAACATTATAGTTACCACTATAACTCCAAAACAACGTTATTGTGACTGTATTTGCATGTACCGAAAATACCATACAAAATAATAAAATTATAGATAAAAAAAGAGCCCTCATATTATGTTATTTATTCATTATGGAGCTTTTTATGTGTTACTTTACGCCGTTATGTATGCGCCATTCATTAATTTGATCTAAATATATACGTTGAAGAACATAGTTATAAACCAAATCTTCTGTGACAATATAATTGTCAACCTGATTAGTAATTACATAATCGTTGGATCGCCATTTTGGCTCTTCGGGAAAATATCTATATGGACTTACACAACCAGTTAATAAAATACTAGTGGCGACGATGAATAATATCATTAATTTTTTCAATGTCTTTATCCTTTAATGCTTTTTCAGCTTCTTCTAATGTTCTTTTTTGTTTTCTTTTTAACTTCCAGTTTCGCCAAAGGCTGTGCCATGTTTCAAACTGTTCGACAATGGTGGCAAATAATTCAATTACACGTGCAATTACATCTAATGAAATAGACTTAATCGTTACTTTTGTCTTTTCGTTTTTCTTTTCCTTTTTTGGTTTCATTCTTTTTGCCTTTATTTGGTCTAATCTTGGCTAAAAATTCTGCAGACATTCCCTTACCATTCTTTTTCTTCTTGGCAGGTTTTTGTATATTCTTTGATATCTTTTTATTACCTTTTTTCTGTATGTTCTTTTTAGAATCGAGTACAGAAATGTCTTTACTTTCTTTAAAAAAGTCAACATACTTCAAAAAGTTTTTAAATATTGCCCCTTTAATTTTACTCATGACTCTCCGTTACTTCAACATCACCTTTTGCCATAGCAACGGCGACTTGTAATGATTTAATTTGTGATTTCATTGCAACTTCTTTTCTATTAGTAACAACTTTATCCCAAATACTCCAGCCTAACGTTATTACGGTGACTGCTGCTCCTATTATAGCAACATTATTACCACTTGCAATCGCATCTTTTAATTTATCAAATGCTTCCATAAAAGATTGATCAGTCATAAAAGTTGTCACTGCACCAGCTATAATTAATGCCCAACGGACTACACTTCCAATTACTTTAGTATTCATAACTCTCCTCTTAATTATTTATTATGGGAATAAAAATATTCCACGGAACCAAGATATAATTTTCTTAAATATATTGAAATTGGTTTCAGGTACAACTGTTGATAATTTACTTTCTTCTTCAATTTCATCAGATATTTCTTCATTCCCGTATATTAATTTAACAGGATCAACAACGCCGTATCCCCAATTTTCATCATGCCCTATAATACCTTTGGAATCAGAATATTTTTTAAGGTGCTCACGAATTTGTGGTATAGTTTTGCAATCATTTTTACCTGTGGATACTTCTTGTTTCATGTGTTTTGATAAAAGCAATGCGACTAATCCGGTCATAAATGGAGCACTCATTGACGTACCGCTCAGCACACCATACTTATTATTCAACCATGTACTGTATATATCCACGCCTGGTGCACTAAATTCTGTTTCTTTTCCAGTACTATTAAACTTTGCAGGTTTACCATTTTTATCATATGCAGTTACACATATGGTTTCTGGATATGCCGCGGGATAATTAACTGAATTTTTTCTTCCATCATTACCGGCGGCGGCAATTATTGGTATATTTAAGTCATATAATTTTTTTATAAGTTTATGTATTTGTGGATTATCTTCACTGGTACCTAAACTCATATTAATTACATGTGGTTTAATTTTAATTGCGTATTTTAATGCCTTTATGATTCCATCAAGATCGCCGGTGCCGTCAGCACCTAATACCTTTACTGAAATTATTTTGCATTCAGGTGCTACTCCAACCATTCCAATATCATTATCTCTTGCGCCTACAATGCCCATACAGTGGCAAGAGTGACCTGAATAGTCAGTTATATCTTTTTCATTCTCTACAAAACTTTTACATTTATCAACAATAATTGCTTCTTCTAAATCGGAATGATTACAATAACCGGTATCAATTACCATCACTATAATTCCCTCTCCCTTGGTTATACTCCAAGTGGTAGGAACATTTAATTGTTTTATTCCCCATCCATGTACTTGGCTTAATGTCGATACAATGTTTTTAACTTTAAATGGGGGAAGTTTAACTATATTATTCATTGTTTTCATATGGTATCACTACTCCTACCCAACCTTCAACTTTACCTTCAGAATCTTTAATTATTTTAGCATGAGATTCTACTTCAATTATTTTTCCTGTTCCGACATGTACTACTCTATAAGTATCATGATATGCAATTTTAGATTTAATACATCTATTCCATTCTAAAATTGCGTCCTCTCGATCTTCTTTATATACAGTATTAGTCCATGCATCGCCTAATGCCCATGCATTATCATCAGTAATACCAACCAATTCTCTTAAAGGTTGATTTACAAAATTAATCTTACCTTCACTATCTGCTGCCCAACGACATATATTTAACGTGTCGGACACAATATCTAATCCGGCCATTACGGCGTTCATTCGTGTACTAATGCCGATAACTTTATATTCAATTCGCCCAACAACATCTTTAATACTGGAACCGTGGTTGTGCGACAATTCGGCAGAAATTTCATCAAGTCTTTCATATAAACCACGACCCGGACATATGCTTCTTATATATGCCCATAAATTCTTTATTTGTCGTATAATCCATTTATGAAAGGCCGCAGCAAGACCTAATACAACCGCGGATGTAAATTCTAACCAATATTGTTGTAATGTTGCAAGTAAATGTTCCATAGTATAACTCTATTATTATTTATGGAACTTTACATTAAAAATAGATTATTCTATCTCAAATATTGTGTTTTTATTATACTTTGGACTATATGCACAATTATTATTAATAGATGGAAATCCCCATGCCATAGAATGAAACCCCCATCTTAATTTATTGCTAAATTTATCAAATAACAGCATTGTCCACCATATAACTCTATTGGTTGGTTGTCCCCCGCATAACATACATGATTTCCCATTAATTTTTCCAAACCATGTGCCTTCATACATTGGTTTCATCATATATTTTGGTCCTAATAAACAATATAAATCTGCCTGATTATTTAAATTATCAGTTACTAATATATTTTTACAATCATTTACAACAGTATGTATCGTTTTATCATTATGTAAATATAGTTGATCATTAATTTTAAGAGATTGAATACTATTAAAATTAAATGTTAATATGTCCAATTGTTCATTAATTTGAGGTATTTCAGCATCTGTTATAAGTACTGTTGGTTCTATTTCTTCACAAATACTTATTAATTCATCATATTGATCTGATGTTATTAAATCCGTAATTAAACAATTTATATATTTTTCTTTTATAAAAGGATTTAACATGGATGATATTCCTTCCATAATTTTAAAGACTCATTTGTAATATGTTTTTCACCAGTTGATATAAATGGGAGCTTTATAATATGTTGAGGGTTTAATATAGCAAATGGCGAATACTCCATACCTTCACCTATACATCCTTCATCGTCTACAAAAGTATCTATTTGTCTTGTTGTCAATAATGATTTCCATGGATTATACCATGAGTCATTAAACATAACATATGCCTCTTCTTCACAATTTAAATCAGGTAATCCGTATACATTAAAACTAGCACGAACGGGGCTTGTCGCATACTTTCTAACCGCATCTAATTTCATTGCAAATATACTGATTTCAATAGATGTACCAATAAATTGAGTAAATTTCGGCGCCATAACCAAATAATTACTTTTATTGAAAAATTCTAAAAAATCGCCTAGTGGTTCGCCAATTAATACTCTACCTTGAATATGAAATAAAATGTCCCAGTTTTTTTCATTTAACAAACTATGCCAAATACCAGTCATAAAACCGTTTCTAAAATAATTATAATCACGTGTATATTCTTGTGTATATGGTATATTATTTTGAACAATTTGTACTTCTTTTGGAAACGGTGAAAATTCTGGATTGCAAAGATTTCCCGTTGCAATTATTACTTTATTGACATTTGGTATAAACTTTATAATTCGATTATACCATTCTTGACAACTATTTATATGTTCTAAAGTTTGTGGTTCATTTGACCAATGATGTACCCCATATACAATTACGTTCATTTCAAATAACCTTTATAATTATGCAAAGCATCCATTACAGTTTTCGTAATAGCATCGTTAATATTTGTTTGAGGTTTCCACCCAGTTAAACTGACAATCTTTTCGTCATCAAATAGTCTTCGTTCGCAATCCTCATAGCCTTCTCCATAAAATTCTGTACCTTCAACATAAATCGGATGATAAGTATTTTTATATTCTATAGGACATTGCTCGTTCCAAATTTGTCTATAAAGTAAAATAAAATTTTTAATTGGTATTTCATTTTGATTATTGCCAACGTTAAATGTTTGATTTTTACATTTATCCCAATTTTTAACTATTGACCATAATCCTTGTATAGCATCATCTATATATGTATAGCATCTACGTTGAGTTCCCGGTTTAACAATATATAATGGAGATTTTGAAAATAAACTGTTTAATATACACGCGGGTAATCGCGGTTTCCATTTATTATCTATGTTTGTATTAATTGCTGGAATCCAATCCATATCCCATCCAAAAAAGTTTTGTGGTCGAACTATACAATAATTGTTATTATGAGCATTAAGCAATTGTTCTAAAAGGATTTTACTTGTTGCATAAATCCATCTTAATTTATGTGTGGGTCCAATAATTAAGTCTGTTTTATCTTCCTGGTAAATATCAAACCATTTTTTGCCATATACTTCGCTAGAAGAAAAATGCATAAAGGGTAAATTATGTGAAATTAGTGCTTTAATGATATTATAATTAATAGTAAAATCTAAATTAAAAGTGTCAATTGGATATTTCACATAATAATGAGGAGTAGCAACTGCAACACAATTAAATACAAAATCAGGTTTAGTTTGTTTTACAATTCGTGTAATGTCGTGATTTGTATCTACAGATAGATCACAATAAATATATTGATCTGGATAAAATCCTAATCTAGAAGATCTTAAATCTTCCTTATCAACAATTGTTACATTATGTTCATGTCGAAGAAAATTGGCTAAATGGGAACCTATAAACCCATCGCCGCCTAAAATCAGTATATTCATATAAATATAATACTATATTTTTATTATAAATCAACTAGCAAGATTGTGGAGACACAATAATTTCTTTTCTATTATAAAGCATATTATTTGCAGATAACTCTAAACCGATAATAGTATTAGTAGTATCTTCAAACGTATATTCAAATGACACATGTGATGATATATTCGTAATAGTACTTTTTGGTTCATCATTAACATACCATGTATATGATTGAATATTATTCAAACATTGATCTGTTGAAATAATTTCGGCTTTATATTCAATTGGAATACCCGTACATGGGTTTGACGGGCCCTGTAAAGACACCGCATATCCACATGGGCTTTCTTCAAGTAATTCAGGATAACATTCAGATAAACTAATTGACCGTGGGTCCAATATTGTGATTGGTTGTATATCAATGCCTTCACATAATTCATCTCGTTTGTCTTTTGGTGCTTGTAACATTTCCAAAATCACTAATAAATTATCTTGTAATTGACATAATACCCTGTTTATTACATCTGCCGTGACAAACTCATTAATACCTATAATTACATCTTCTTTTTTATGAGCTGGTGGCAAATATTCGAAAGGTAAAAATGTACGAATAACTGGAACTATATGACAATACATTTTTACACTATCGCGTGTATGATTAAAAACGGGTAACCAATCAATTAAGCATTCTTTTCGATCTTTTGGTAATAAAGTTTCCCAAGATTCATCTAAAGGCTCTTCTCTTATAATTCGTTCATAAGACAATTTACCTAATATAGATCTACGGAATAATTCAATATTATCCCACATTCTGTTTAATGCTCTATTAATGACCCAATCTTGAACATATTCTTGTTTCTTAATATATATGTCTTCAAGTTTCCACATTTTATCCATTACGGAATCTTCTACTAAAGAAATATGGCTAATTTGATCGTTATATTTCAATATATGATTTTTTTGACAAACATATAAATTTCTATATTGATCGTGGAATATGCTTCTATTATTAATATGTCCTTCTTCTACATATAAAGGAGATAACAAGGTTTTCCTAAACGGTAATTGTGTTTGTCCATATAAATCACATTTTATAATATCATTGGACGATATAACATAGATAAACCCGCCGTCGATACATGGTCTAATTCTAGTATACGGCTGTTCGTTTATCATATTAACCGTATATTCATACTGATATGTTCCATTATTATCAAATACTATAATGTTATTATTACCGTATAATACCTGTAAATTATTGTTACTATCTATACACAAACTAATAGGTTTACTATTAGTTGTAAATTTATTTGAAGAAATAGTTTGTTTCCAATCTCCGTTGCGGTAATATTTTTTAATCACTAGATTATCTGTGTCAACAATCCATACATACTTGTCTTTATCTACAAACATGTCTCTTGGATTTCTAAATCTAGTATTTGAAATAGCTGAACCCAATCCACCCCAAAAATAAGTCAATTTCCATTCGTTATTTTTTGGAATAAATACCATAATTTCGTTTCTTGACGACATGTTATTGCTAAATGGATCAATAGAATCAAGTAAATATAACCAACCATCAGAATCTATTTGTACAGTATTGATACAATTAAATGGTGTACCTGGCATTTTATTTGTTAATTTATACAGTTCCGTACCCTGAAAATCTGACGATATTATTTGAACTGATGTGCTGTCAGATATGTACATCATATTTTCATCTACAACACAGTCTTGTAAATTACTAAATTTATTTGGATCAGATATAGCTGCACGCGGGTCAGTATATTTATAATTTAATCCAATTTGGTTCACTAACCATCTAAACATTAATGATTTGTTTGCTAACATATAACTGCCCAACCAACCGATATATTCTGTTGGTGGATTAATGTATACTTTAGATTGTTTATATAAATAAATTAAATTATCATACAATTTTTTAAAGGCTAAATTAATGTTTTCACAGGTTAACCAATCATTACTACCAATTCCACAAGAATATGGTAATTGACCAACAATGTTTCCTATTTCACGATTAGCTTCACTATCAAATTTTGGATACTCACCAAGCACGTATACAGCTCCATTATCTTTTATTGTATATACACCGGCATCTATTACTTTATTGGATAGTTCTATCCCGTATCTATCTGCTTCAATATATGTTGGCACAAAATTAGTGTACATGTTTACACCATATAATGACGATAATGTTTGATTGGAACTCCATTTAAATTCTTTAATTAGATTTGGATTCGATGGAAGTACCAGGTTTTGTATTGAGCATGTAGCAATATCATCTTTCAATGCAATATATTTATTGTTTACATAATAATACGGTATAATTGGATATGCCATTATGGTATCATTCATTTGGGGTATTAATATAAACCCTTTATATTCATCAGGCATCACCCAATCATTATGTGATGGGTGTAATACATATTCATATTTTATATAAGGTTGAATAATGCTATTTATTGGACTGACTTTAAATTTAGGAATGCTTAATTGTTTGTCACCAATATCAGTTAATTCCATTTTTACATTTATAAAAGTTAAATTATTATCCCCAAAACGTTCATATAAAGTACTAACATTCCAATATTCACTAGATAACGATAATATAGTTTTTGATAATATAGTTTTGACAGGTACACTCGATAAATCAGTTGAATTGCTAAGCTCAATATTTAATCCCCTTGGTACAGGTATAACATTGGGTACATTTGTTGATATGTCAGGAATAGGAAACGGATTTATATATTTTGATGATAATGCATTCAATACAGAACATGGGGTATATTCAATTATGCATCCGACGGCATCTATTTCATACTCGGCATTTAAACGAACATCTATTTTATCATCACTATCTGATGATGTTTTTAGATTATATTTACTAATACGTTCATTACCTACAAATTCCCAATCATTATTATTTTTTTTGACGTACCAATTATAATAAGTTATCATTTCATTTTCTTTGGCACTTAATATAATTGTTTCAGTTCTGCCATTGCCCCATATATAATCTGGGGGATTACTCTTTAACTCATTTGTTTCAATATCTATAACTTGAATCCATTTACCGTCATTACTATCCCATTTATATTCAGGATATACACGTATATCGTTTTGAGATGTTAAATTATCCACTACTGGGGCTAAATATATTTCCTTAAATACAGATTTAACCAATTTTACACCCTCAAAATTTGCTGTTACACTTACTGTGGCTGTAGCATACTCTAAATTTGATGGAACTGAAAAATTATGTAAAATAGGCGTATTAAGATCACTAAAATTCCCTGAAAAAACATCGCTATTTAGCGTAAATTCATATTGTCCTGATGTCGCCGATTGCAAGCCATTAACACCAGCAGATAATTGTATATTAGTAGTAGAAGTCATACAAACAATTGTATTGTCTACATTCAAACCATTAACTGACATCAGAACCGAATAATCTATATATGGATAACTTTCAAATGTAAATATACCCGACACAGCTGAATTTTTAATTCTTGCGGTGACATCATAACTTATAGTTTGATAAGGATCGCCACCGTCCATGTCATATTTAGGATTTTGTATTAATACTTTAAAATAATCATCAGGATCCTTTGAGTTACTTGGATTAATAGTTACCCCGCTCGGTTTGGAAAAAATTAAATTGTCAAAGGTATTAATTGGTAAATTATGTATTTTTCCACCTGTTTCACCTAAAACTTTAATACTAAATAACGTAGTAGTTTCATTACCATTTGATCTATCTATTAACGAATGTGCTAGTTGGCTATTATTATTTAAATTTATATAAGGTCTAAATGAACCTGATAATTCAGACCCATTAACATCTAATGTATAATTATGAATAGACGTCAATGAATGATTAATAGCACATGCAGATATTACAGCGTTTGTTGGAGTGATTTCACCAAACGGTAATCCTGTATCAAATGTCCAATTATACACAAGGGTACTAACAGTATATACAGGTATTTTCATAAATTGATACACTGCTAATGCTGTTAAACAATTTTCTGCTTGAATTGACGATAAATTTATATTGTCATTAAAATATATAGGTTTTACGCAGGTTGTTCTATTGTCTTTAATTGCATCATTTATAAATGCAGACACCTCATAGCTATATAAATTTGATCCACCTGTATAATTTATGGTTATCTTATCATTTCCAACTATAGGAGGGCTAAAATCATTGTCACTTGTATCATCAATATCCCACGTTAAATTGAGTTTATCGTTTCCTATTACTGACATGGTATTATTTCCATTGTCAAAAAATGCAGATAATTCTATTTGTGTTCCATTATATGAAATAGGCTTAAAGTTAACTTTATATGGAATAAACTCAATAATATCTGCATAATGCATAGTATGTTTCTTTGATGTATCACCAAATGTCTGATGGTAGATGTATACGAAAGCATTTGCAGTTGTACTGCTAACATCAGTACCCATAGTTATATATATTGGAGTACTATCATTGTTTGTATAAAATCTGGCAGCGTTTGTCGAACCGATTAAAGGTAACGGATGGCTTGATAAATTATTTTCAATAACTGTATATCCATTACCATGATCTTCCAATACACGCCAATAATCAGTAGATGTGCTAGGAGTAAATGTTTGGGAACTGCTTAAATCTACAAACATTGGGCCATATCCGGTAACATTTATAAACATTGTTTTATCCGGCGCAATTAACATATTTGGTTCTTCACCAAAATTATAGGTTGCAGTAGGAACTAATGTTGCGGTTACATAATTATCATAAAGTGTGCCTAATATAATAGCTACACGATTTTGGGGTACATAAAATCCACTAATTTGATCTTCATATATATAATTTTCGCTGCGAGGCGGGGGGTTAGTATCTATATCCCATATCCATTTATCAATACTGCTAGAATCTGTATAACCACCAGAAACTGCACTTAAAATACTTTTAGTGCTGTCTAAATCACTTCCAGTTAATGCAAAAACCTTGAAAGCCACAGTGTAATTATTACTAATTGGTGCTGATAAATAAAGAGTTTTAGTATTATCATCAACACTTGTAGTAATTAAATTTGTTGTGTCAAAATTTGACAATGCACATAACGGCATAGTCATATATATTAAATGACTCTTAGGATTACTCGCCGGATTAGATACCGGGCCATAATACGCAGTCATTGGACCCGTAAATGTCCATTCATACGGTGCAAAACGCCAATAGACAGCAGTATTGCTCGGAACATTTATTGCTGAAAACATAAACGGTTCGTAGACATAAAGACCTGTTTCTTCATCTAATTTAGGCCCACCACTTACCGTGGAAATTTCAACAAATCTTAAAAATGTTTTTTCTAATTCTTTTAAGTTAGTAGACATTATTTTACTCCACCCAAGTTATCTTAAATAATTCAGTATAAGCTGGTGCAATATATTTTACTGAATTTCTTATAATTGTTTCTATTGTCAACTTTAAGTCGTCATTTAACCCTTTAATACCCGATATCTTTATGTTATAATATGGTGATTTCGCACCAGGTAATTTAAACTTAAAAAATCTATCAATTTCTTCTATACAATATAAATCTGTTTTTAGCGGCATATTAAAAATAAGATCTTTGTATCTAAATTTGTTAGTGTATATGCATTCTAAATCAGATTGTTTTAATGTATTATGATATAATCTAAAATCATCTATATATCCTGTAAAATAATCATATTTTTCATTTTTTATGGCAATTGGCAATTCGCGTATTCTTTCTACACTAGTTCCAATTAATAATGGCGTTTCGTATATGAAATATAAAGGATTACCAGATAAATCTATATATCCGGTAGAAACAGTATCTACATATAATGTGGCGTTGTTTTGATTAACGGTAAACGCAAAATGGTGCCATTCATTATCTGTTAAATTTCCAGATGTATTATATGTTATTGTATTTTTTATTATATTTCCAGTGGTCCCAGTTGTATATGTTTCTAATTCAATTACACTATTTCGATTATTTTTAATATAGTTAAATTTTCTATTCCAATCATATGTGGATAAATGTCTATTTATTACAAACGTGTCTCCTTTAGGGTTGTATATTTTTTCTTTACCGAAAACCTTACCAGTAGAATCTATTTTAAACATATTATTTGTAGAAAAATCTACCACGATACCAATTGTTGTATTATTGATATTTACCATATCAAAAATTATTTGATTCGTGTTATTTATAGGAATTATATTTGTATGTAATAATTCATGTATAAACGTTAATGTTGGATATTCTAATATATGATCTGTATCCTTAATATTATATATATCAATATTATATTTAGAGTTTGCCGCAGAAGATATAACCCATAATGTATCATCAAATGCACATTTTAGTTTTACTGCATTTGCATTAGGAAAAATATTAACATATTCAGATTCCCCATCTTTTTTCCTTTGTATTGCACCATTATACGTTCTCCACATATTGTTAAAATTATCTATGTCAAACATATCATTGGTAATGCCGCCCATAGATACCGAAAGTTGATTATTTAAATTATATTTTTGAGCGGGTAATAAATAAATAATGTCATTATTTTTATCTAAATCTATTTTTCTAATATATGGGCCAGCACCGCCCACTGATGGATTAATTACTTCATCAGTGATTTGTCCATTTAGTAGATCTATTTTTAACACAGATCTATCCGGACCAGGATATCCGTTCTTTAAATATATATATGAATATAAACTATTATCTGTTGTATATGAAATTATAGTTGATCCGACATATGTTATTATTTCATAAACATTCACCAATTTTCCTTCAACGTTATATACTAAAACGTTAAATTTACCATCATTTCTTACATTTGTTACCATAACAATTAACGGATTATAAAAACCGTTATTAAGCCTTAAATTCCATCCGCTTCGAAAACCGTTACTTATTAATGCTCTGGTATTACTATTTTTCCAATTATCAGTTTTCATCCAACATGATACAGAAATATCATTATTAGTAAGAACGTTTGAATAAGGAATATTAACATATGATTGAGGAGCTGTAATATCTAAAATATAATCCTTTGCAACTTTATTGTTTATTCTTATTATATTGTCTTCTATATTTGTAACAGGTTTAATGGGTTTTTCTATTACTGGAATGTCTCTATTAACAATTATATTTAAATTAGAAATACTACTAGAATTTACAAAAAGAGTTTCATATTTATTTGCCTCCTCAATAGTCCAATCTTCAAAATGTATTTTTAGATCATCACTACTTATAGAATTAAAGTTTGTATAATTACCATAATGATAATAATTATATATTATGTTATTTTCCAAAACCATTCTAGTTGGACTATCTTTAATTGCTGGGTGGTTGGTTGAATATGGTTCGTTTAATGCATCAATTTCAGAAATATATTGGGGATTATACCATCTATCCATCCAAACAGCGGATATATTAGAAGCCATGCTTTCTTTATACAACCATGTTGTTAAATATACGCCAAAATTATCCAACATTGTATTTTTTCCATAAGGTATACAATGTCCTGCATATGTAATTCTATCGGTTATGTTAGGATATTGTCCCGCAACGGCTCCGTCTTTAACAAATGATGATGCCGATAATGGAATAGATAATGCATATTCAGGATATCTAAATATGTTATTATAATCCGTATAAAGTATAACTTCTTTAGAACTTACAGAATAAGATAGCGTTATTTTATCTTTTCCACTATCTTCATTTGCACCTAAATATAAATTCTTATAAGTCCTATTATTTATTGCCATAATTGTACCCGTCTGTCATAATATTTTTCATATTCGCAATATTAACTTTTGCAATGCCATCCTTTGTTATCTTATTATATGGATTGTCTATTAAATGTTGAGCAGGAATTTTTACCTTATCTTTAATAGTTACATTTTTATTATTTAATTTATTGGCTATTTCATTGTAATATGTAATATAATGGTGATCTGTTGTTAATCCCGACATTTGTTGTCCTATATATTGTTCAAAATCTGGAATATTAAATATATAATTGTTTACTGGAGTTGTGTCCCCGGATTTTATATACCCATTAGCCCTAATCATATATGCATTTGGATTACTTGTTCTATATGCCCAATATCTATTAGAATTTAATGTTCGAAATGTTATTTGATCTATACCGATTTTACTATAGATAAACCTTTGTCGATACGATTGTGAGACGGTTAGCGGTTTGTTTAGATATAATAACAGCGGTTCATCTGCAGAAACTGTAACTAATAAATCCTTACTAACATAAAAAGATATAGTATCGTCTGAATGTTTTTTAACATTAAAAAATAATGCTTTATCAATATCATTATATAATCTTAAATACCCGTTGTTCTCCCCTATAAAACGTGGTAAGGAATTTACAATAACCTTAATTCTTAAATATCCACCAACACGTATATTGGGATTACCTTCATCATACATAAAATCTAATAAATGCTGTGGTTGTGCTACATTAAATATAGTATTTTTATTTATTGCACTATCAAAAGAGTCATGATTTATATTTTGATTATAAAATGTATAACCATCCGCTGTCATAAAATAATTACCACGAAGTTTTATATACTTATCATGCTCATATACCGACGAAACCGGAACCCAATTAGATTGATCAACAGGAATAGCTTTTATTGTATTCATAATTCCTTTACCTCCGATGATAGCATAACGGTGTGTGTATAACCAGATTCTTTGTTTGTGAATACATATATTAAATTACCTTCTTCATCAATACGACTTTTGAATGAATCATATTTAGGAGTACCAACAGATGGAATAATATCCCCCGTATATAAATTATCATCTTTACCACAATTCGTTACAGACGATGTATTACACATAATAACAGAAACATATATTTTAAATTTTCTGCTCCGTTCATATGCGCTATCTAATACAATAGGAACTATTGTACTAGCCATATTAGTTTCATTAATTTCAATTGGAACCCCTTGCGATGTAATTGTTGTTTTAGGATATTTATTAATTGTTATTATATGGTCATTATAATGCCATTGTATTTGACATGGTTCAAACGATCCAGGAATAAACTCACTTAAACTAAAATATGCAGTTAATGGTCCTTGACCTTTAATTAAGGATAAATCGGATGTCATATTTCCAGGGCTTAAACCGCCAATAATTGTGCCACAAGTCGAAGATAATTCCTTTACTTCTACAACGTATTCATATGTTTCATTGTTATATGGATACGCAGATTTATCATATACATCTATCGTATCTGAGGTACTTGCATATACCGTTAATGTTACTTTATATTTGCCAGGTATAGTGTAAATATGAGATACTTCATTATTTGATACATCTGTCTTCCATTTAACATGGCCGTTATTTATATAATTTTCATTAAGAGTTATATTATTCGCAGTATAAAAAGTATATTCTTCATTATATATATCTCCAAAATCCCAATAATATGCCGATATAGGAAATGTATGGGGATGTGACGCGTCTTTAAATGTTACTTTTAAATATGGAGCATAACCGCTAATATATGCTGTAGGTGTTGCATTTGGTAATTCTGCTTGAATTATATCAATATAATAATTTTCAATGTCTTCTGTTTGATTATAATCAGGTGTTACCGTTACCCCACTTATAATATCATAATATGCAAAAGGCTCCATTTCTTTAATATTCAAGCATTGTGAAAATATCCGATCAGATATAGTACCCGCGCTAAGAGATTCTGCTGATAAAGATATGATATTTGAGCCATATGAAGGCATTATTCCAGTTAATTGCTCAAAATTACTTTGTTTATCTATTTTATCGTTTAATCCTATTTGATTATCATGTGTAACAATCATATTGTGATTAATAATATCTGAACTTATATTAAAAGTCCAAGATGATATAGGTAAACTTCTAGCAATTGATCTATCTAAAAAGGTTGCAGATAGGCCTTCAACGCCAATGATTACATCTTTTCTAACAGCATCATTTTCATTAGATAACCTAGACAAATATTCGCTTTTATCATATCTAGGGTCATTTAATAAATACGTTGGCGTATCAAAATATATTTTTCTGGTATCTGGCGTGTCTGTTATATCTTGGAAAAAACGCGGTTCCGGCCAACGTTCATATATTTCAAGTATGTTTATGTTTTTAGCTGTTATAGGGGAACAACCAATATTTTTTCTTCCGCTACTCCAATGCAACCAACCTGTATAAGGGTCTTCATATAAATTTCTTGCTGTAACCCATGCCGTTGGAGTAAAATGCCCACCATTGTACAAAGAAACTTTGTTTTTTCTAGGTAATAATTGGTGTGCACTTTCATACGGATTGATAAACTCGTTTTTGGCCGGTTGTATATAAATTCTTCCACCCACTGAAGGATCATTATACACCGTAACAACTGTTCCTATACTATGATTACTAATTGGATTGTCAATTGTTATAACGTTTGTATAAGGTTTATCACCAATTCCCGTATTGTATATTGGATAGTTATCGTTATGAAAATACATTTTTTGAATATAAAAAGTTCCTGGGTCAAGATGTATTTTAAATGTACAATAATAATCATCGTATGATGATACAGCTGTCGCCCACGTAAACATTGTATGATCAATTGGATTTATAACTTCTAAATGATTATCAACATAATGTGGCCATGGATAACAGTCTATAGGTTGATCATTAAATACTATTTTATTTGAACCTGTAACTTCAAGAAATACCGACGGCCATCTTACTTCAGGGTGAATTAAATCATAATTATATAAAGCTTCACCAGCAGATAAAGAGGCACGAGCTGTAAATTGATTATATGCATCACAATATCCATCGTCATCAACGCTTTTTTCTAATCTAAAATAACCATTGGTTTCAGATATTTCACCCGTAGACACAATTTCATTACCAGGCGATGCAATCCACCCAGTAGTACCTGTGGGACGATTAAAATTAGGGTGTAATCTCCTTCCTGTTCTATTTTTTACATAATTTCCTGTATATTTTTCGGTTGTATATGTTTCGGCCCATTCTCTTATTAAATTAATAATTTCTATAGGATCATTTTTGATATCTTTATTTTTATCATCTATATTGTAATACTCGGGGTTTATTCGAATTCCAAATCTTATTGTTTTTTCATCTGAATGGGTGGGTTCCCAACCATTATCATCATTATCCCCCATTGCAGATTCTCTACGATTAAATTGAACCAAACTTAACCATGCTTCACGTGCGGTCATAATATCATTATTAAACGACATTGGAATCGTATTATCCATTTCATAATGATCTCTTGTTAAAAACCATTCTATTTCGCGTGTATTGGTTAATGAAAATGGTTGGTCTTCTAGTGGAATATTAGGATATCTACATCTACCACCAAATGGATATATATCTCCATAGTCATTAGATTCATCCATTCTATAAATTTTAACTCGTTTTTTACCTAAACCTATTATGTTATTACTATCGTCAACAGCTAATGCTTTAATGTCATATTTATTTAAATTAATACCACCGACTGATAGTAAATCCTTTTCACTTAATTGTGATAATTGATTACTATCATATTTCCATGCACTGACATTTCCTGTAAATGCATCATTGTGGATAATCCTGTATTGATCTATATTTCCATTTGCGTCAAAAATATTATTAATATTAGGATATATGTTATGTATATCCGCTGTAATACCCGTCCCCTGTAATCCCCAATCAAACCAATAATCACTACTAGTTTTTCCAGTCATAGATGTAGTTGTAGCGAAATCAATATAATTTAATTTTTCATTAATTGTAAATATATGTCCATTAGGACCAACATTAATACAATATGGACGAGATGCATATTGTGGGTTGGCAGTAATTGCGCTATATGTTACATTATTTGTTCTATAACCCGGTTGGTTTAAAGTTAACGGATATCGATTCGTTTTAGATGTTGTTAACTCAACTATATCGACTATACCGCATCCAGAAAGATCTTGATATTCCTTGTATATTGGTGGCTTTATATCAGCTGTTTTAGAAATAAATTCTGAATAACCCTTATCAACATCAAAAGATCTACAATCAGATGCCTCTAAGTACCATTGACGCGTCATTTCAATATCAATATGTACAGGAGGACCATATCCTGTAATATATTTATATGGTTTAGTATCAAATGTATTTTTTATACAAAAAGCAATCCAATTAGGGTCACGAGGTATATTAATTGCACCATAAATACCACATGTCATACCTATCTTTTCAGTATCATATGTTTTTGTGTTAGCACTATTAGTTTTAGTATCTCTAGTCACTCGAAGTGTACCCTTTGGGCAGGTAGCATCAGCGCCTCTAACATATGCTACTCGATTTCCCCAATCACTCCATTGTCCTTGAGTCGGACTATATGTTTTTGTTATCTTTGTTTGTGTCCATGTCAAATCCGCGCCATCTTTATCATTTGTTAATATCTGTTTATGGGTATTATCTGGAAAATCATTATATATTTTATAAAGACTCCCCTGACATGCTCCCGACCAACAGTTACCTGTGTTAATATCTACCGTAATAGCATGACCCCAATCATCCGCTATTGGTGCGCCTATATAAATAGAATTGGTTCTATTAATTTGCCCCGGATTGACACCAACACCACATTGTATCCCATTTGATAAATTAAAGCGATATATTTCTCCACTTGAACCGCGATCTGAAACCCATGCAAATCCGCCACGACCAGCAGGACCACGATGAATATTATTACCACTTCTATATAGTGCATCTATATCAATTGCAGTTCGAGAAATATAATTTTCATTATTATATTTCGAATCACTATCAATTATAGTTTTCCATATTGTATCAAATTCATAATGAAGAACATCATGACGTACTTGTGTTTTCGAAGAATACGCTGTTATTATTTTTTGGTCAGAATATGGTGCAATAATGTACGGCGAATAGTCTTCTGCATCCCCTAAATAAGTGGCAATTAAATACACAATTACTCGACGATTCATATAAATATGTGTTAAAACGTCTTTATTATTATAATCATCAATAAGATTATGTGCTATACTTAATCCTTTATCAAACCGGTTTTCATTATAAAAACTTAAATCGTCTGTAATTTTTGTTACATTTGTAATTTGAGTTATAATCGCACCATCATCTATAATATCTATAGCACTAATTATCGGACCACTTGGTGTATAAATATATTGATATGCATCTAATGCATTATCTTTTTGTTCAATATTATATATTAATCTAAGTTGATTAGGATTGTCATCTTGAATGCCTTCATATGGAGGTACTGGAATATCATAAGGGCTCGTACATTTATCTAATTCCCCTATATATCTATATATTCGAATAGCCTTTATATCATATTGGCGCGCCTTTGGTCTTTTAAGACCCATTTCTCCTTGATTCGGATATTCCCATTCTAATTTAAACTTATGATAATTATTAGAATCTCCGCCGTATAATGGGTTTGCACTAATTAACGGTGAAATACTTGTAAAACGAGCATTTAAATTATAATATTGATTATTCGACATATAAAATATTTATGTCATAAACCTATATTTTCCACTTATTGTTTCTTGCAAAAGAAAACCATGATGCTTCAGCACATGGATGAATTTTGCCAGCTTTATTGTTTATATTAAATTAATTTGCTAAAAAGCAAGAAAATTTAGCTGGTTAGCATAAATAATTA
>Ga0255345_1001379_pt1 | contig 35428 bp, 47 predicted proteins | sample wastewater_treat_6_FD_192415 | JGI IMG/M metagenome (GOLD analysis project Ga0255345, IMG submission 192415) | Wastewater microbial communities from Lulu Island WWTP, Vancouver, Canada - plant20 | ecosystem: Engineered > WWTP > Wastewater > Unclassified | place: Canada: Vancouver, British...
CCCTGCCTTACGCCTGCGGCTGGATCATTACCGCCGGCTTCTCAATTATCGCGCGAATGTCGCTGATACGCTCCGCAGTCACCTTCAACCGGGCAACCTGACCCTCAAGCTCCCGGACTCTTGCAATGGCAACCTTTAAGTTTACTTTGGTCGCCTCATGCGCTTTCACCTCCGCCTCATACATTGCCTTCCAGTCGGTGATTTTCCGCTCAATCTTGCGTTTCCCCCGGTGCTTCTGTATGATTTGTTCAATTTTGGCACGCTTCAACTCCGTTTTTAACTTGCCTTTTGTTTCGTCAAGCTCATTCAAAACTGCCTTCGCCTTTACCCGGCCGCACTCGCGAATGACCCTTGATACCAGCCCGACGCCATATTCAATAGACTGTTCAGGAAACTTTACAAAGGCCGCTTGCATTTCCATGAAGGTTCCCGGCCTAATGCTAAAACGGTCAAAAATGTAAGTGTTGAAAGTAGCCCTCTCATACCGCTTATTCTCCTTCCACCGGCCAGAAGTCTTAATGTAAATAAGGATTTCAATCATTTCCTTCTGTGCGCCACGTGCAAGGCGGGTCTGTTCTTCAACCTGTCTTTCAAGGTCACCTATTGTCGTCTTTTCATACTTGCTCTTTTCCATCTCGGACTCCTTTGAGTGAATTTCGCATTTATACACTGGGGTTCAAAAGGACAGTCGCTCGCATGCTGTCAATGGGTTTCAATAGTGAAATCGCTCGCACCGCGCTCCTGGGTTTCACGGTCGCAGTCGCTCGCATCAGATGTCTGGGTTTTAACGACAAAATCGCTCGCACTGCTGCAATGGGTTTCAACAAAGCCCTCGCTCCCCTGCTATACCCTCATTTCCGCCGCGGGAAACGCATGACATGGCTGGGGTTCAAACAGTGCTTCGCTCTCCCAATACGGCGGTTTAATTATATTCGTGTGTCCCATAATAGCCCCGGCGTAAGGCTCCGACACCGGCAGCCCCTCCAATACCCGTGAAACATGCCAAAAGTGGGCAAGGAATATCTTAACAGCCTCGTTCTTTGCCGCATTATGCACATGACCCTTTGACCACTCCGGATGCCTCCTCGCATGTTTCTCTTTGTGTTGCAGTAATATCCGCTTGTATGGGTTATCCTCGCCCTGCCGGTTAAACTGCTCGCCGATCAGAAAACCAAGCGTCCGCCCCGGCGTTGACCAGTTCGCCTGCGTTCCCTTCTTGCGCTTCGGCATTACTCCGTCAACCGTATGACGCCCCATATAAGCCCACCACTTACTCACCGTCGGAAAGTCGCGCGTCACAACCTTATGCTTCAAAACGCCGTCCTTCGCAACTCTGTCGCAGTCAACACAGGTCAACACATTGATCACCTTCCCCTGCGTTTCCTTCTCGGTCTTTTCCAGTTCGCCGCCGCACTCTTTACATACCGGCACAAACTTGTAATTGAATAAAATAATTAACTTCGCCGCCGTCCATGCCCCGATACCCGGCACTTTGCTCAACCATTCAGTCCAGACGTCCCATTGCACTAGCTCTTTCTCGATTGCTCGCGAATAACGCCCCTGCACCGTCAACAGCCCCTCAGACTTGCCGTCACCCTTCAATGCCGTATCGCAGCCAAGTTCATCCTCATCATGCCCCGGCAATGAAACGATCCTCTGTTTCGTCTTGGCGATCAACTGCGTTACGCCGTCATACTGTTTGGTTAAAAAGTTCAGGTATTGCACAATCTCTGTGTTTAACATGGCTTCTTCCTCCTTCTTTTTTTGGTTTTTAAATTGGTTATCAAACAAATATCATCCGCTCCCTAATCTGGTCTGCGGACAATCCCTCATAAGCACTAGGCTTTTCTTCTTCTGCCAAATCTCTTGACTTTAGCCCCAATGCCATAGCCAGCGCCACCGCCCCGTCGATCCTGAACCTCGCCTTTGACTTATCCAGTTTCCTATTACCCGCCGGATCACTTACCGCGATCGCATTAGCAATATTCCACCGCAGGCAAGGATTGCCGTCATGCTTCAACCGCCGCTCCAATATCGACACCTCCAGCGCGTCAATCGCCGCCGCCATGTCCCGGAATCCCTGCCCCCATGCAATAACCCTTAACGCCCCACGCCGCTTTTCCTCTTTCGTGTCCTCATAGGCATCCAATCCGATCCGCCGGCAGGATTGCAGAAAATTAGCTATCCCCCACCGGTCATAGGCCATGCCAACAATCTCATAGTCCCTCGACAGTTCAGCAACTTTATCCGCAACAAAGTCATAATCAATCGACCGGCCCGGCGAAGTGTCCAACCAGCCCTCTTTTTTCCATACGTCATAAGGCACTCGATCCCGCGTTATATGCTCTCGCAATGTTTCGCCCGGCTTCCAAAACCATGCGCACACCCGATCACCATCTTCCGCCGACACCGCAATAAGCGAAGTCAAGTCCGTCTTGCTCGACAGGTCCAGCCCAAGATATACCTTTTCCCCTGCTTCTAATTGTGGCTTTTCCGCCACACATGCCTCCCAATCAGCCCTTGATATGAGCGGCGCCGTCGCGTCAACCCGCTGGTTCAAATAAAGATTACGGAAAGCAGTTTCAAAACTCGGCATCCGCTGCGCCCGTTTCGCTGCCGTCCGCATCTCGTCGAGGCTCCGGAAATCACCAAGCGCCGGGTTTGCCATTTTCCACAACTTCTGGCTCTTAAATATCTGATCGTCGTCCGCGTCGTCCGGCGTAGCGTATAAATGGCACACCGTGGAGGGGTCACGACCAGAAATCCCGTCGTCAATTAACTGTGAAAGTATATGTTGCGGATCATTGCTCTGTGTTGAAATGACTATAAATAACGGCTCCTCGCGTGCCGCCATCGACGTGTCCAGCGCGTCATATAGCTCCCGTTTTTTACTTTGCGCCAGCTCGTCGTAAATAACTAGACTCGGGTTCAACCCGTATTTCGTCCCGGCCTCCGCCGACACCGCCCGATAAATACTGCCGTTCTCATAGCAAATCATGGTTTTCGTCGAATCGACGATCCTTACCGCACTAGACAAAAAATCATTCGCCCTTACAAGCTGTGACGCATACCGAAACACCAGCGCCGCCTGTTCCCGATCATTAGCCGCAGAATATATTTCACCATTGAGTATTGATTCCGGCCCGACAAGGTGAACTAAAGTCAAGGCAGCAGTAGTCATGCTTTTTCCGTTTTTCCTGCCCATGCTCAATATCGCCCTTCTCACAAGCCGCCTGCCCTCTTTGTCCGTCTTGCCGTAAATGTCGCTGATAAACTTCCGCTGAAATGGACGCAGCTTAAACGCCTCCGACGCCCCAACACCGGAAGGGATTGTCAGGTTCTCAATAAACTTAACTATCCGTTCAACTTGTTCTTTGCCTGCCAATTAAACCCTCAAACTTATTCTTTTTAGCCGGATCAACAGCCAGCTTCGCCCTGGCAACCGGCGTCAAACCAAACTCACCAGCATACTTCATCATGTCACGCATTGCCTTATTAGCCACACCTACCAAAGTATTTTGAATACAGTTACCGTGCTTGGTAATCTGAACCAAAGCCGCCAACGCACCTTCTTCACGCGCCGTTTTCTGTAATTGCTCCTCCGCATTACGCCAGCGGGAATAAGACGTGCAATATGCCCCGAAGGTCGCCGCGTCCGCATTATTCAACAAACCTAATACATGCAGCCCCGGCGCTAGTCGATTCCACTCTTGCAGCGCATAAGCATCGTCCTTCACCGTTTCCGGCGGATCAGGCATGTCACTTGACATGTCCGGCTCCTGGTGCAGCTTCCGCCGCCCAGGATTCCCCTCTAAAATCTTCAACTTCGTTGGTTTTGGTTGTCCGCCCATTTTAACCTCCTAAAATTTTACCGCGAAATCTAGCGCGCGAGTCCATCGCGCGGTATATGCGATTTGCCCCGGGTAAGATTTTACCGGCCCCACCTCGCTCTTTTTTTTCTTCTTTGTCGGCCTGATTCCAGTGGTGTTTGTTATTCACCGGCACACCATCAACGTCACAGGCAGTTGATACGATCCGTCCGTGGTGATCCTCATGGCATTGCCGGCACAAGGCCACAAGGTTATCAATTCTGTTGTCCCACGGATTCTCGTTTGCGTGGTGAACCACCGTCGCCCATGTTGCCTGCCCTTTGTTCTGACACCATTCACACAATGGATTCCGGCCAAGCTTCCAGTCCCTCACCCTGATCCATTGCACCCGGTTGTATGGATTTCTTTCTTTCACTTCACGCACCTATGACTGTATTGTAACCTAGTATGCTAATATTGCAAGTATCCCACTTACTTAAGCTCCGCAGCCACGGCATTTACAAAATCAATCGCAGCTTCGTCTTCGTCAAATGTCAATGCAACAGGTACATTGACCACGCTCTTGTCTTTCTTGGTAATGGAATAGAAGTTCGGCCTAAACTTGCCGTCGTATTCTTTCCCGACCACGATCTGAAACTTTCCCTTATACCGGCTGACCTCCGCCACGTCGTATTGGTTAATCTTGATCCTCATTGGTTACCTCCTGCCATTCTCTTTCTTTTTTTATTATGTAACTCGCCGGGTTATCCTTTAGGTAGCCCAACACAACAACCGGAAGAACATCCTGCTTTTTGGCAATCTGTTTTGCCATGAGCATTTTCGCCTGTCGTTCAGAATAAGCCGCAGCATATTGGATATATGCCTGGCGCGGAAGGTTAAATACGCCTTTCCATAAGTCCTTCACCATTGCCACTCCGTAAATGGTGAAAGCCTGTGGCCATCGATAATCTTCACATTGCGCCACTTGCCGCGGATATTATCAAACGGTGGACGAGGCTCTTTTGCGTCATAAATTGTTACCTTTGTTCGCTTTTCTTCTGTATTGTAATCCATAGTTAAATAAAGCCGTGCTTTTTCGGCACTAAAATCACCTCCGCGCCCCAAAGTAGCGCCGGACTTCATCTGGATTCCGATAAAGCAAATGGCATCGCCTAGCTTCTCATGTATTTTCCTGATTGGTTTGGCTATTTCGTAAAAATTATCATGTACTTCAAGGAAGTCTACAATATAAACGCGCTTCGGATTACTCTCAACATAATCCTCAAAGTTTAAGTGGCATTTGTAGCCAGTTATTTGCCAGTGGCTCAATGGCGCAAACTTTTTCATACGCTTCTTAAATTCAGTTTCGTGCATCTCTGAATTGAGATAAACAACCTCAAAGCCTTTTTGGTTCAGCCAGGCAATATTCATCAGTAAAGCGGTCTTACCTGACGACTTGCTTCCAGATACGACGATAATATTGCCGGGCGAAATCACACACATATCATTTAAATCAAGCGGCAGGCGAACATCACACTCAAGTATTTCAGGTTCACTAAGCAAGTCCATCTTGTTTTTGTCTTTATCATTGTCAACTATCCGGTATATACCACGTCTATCTGGCTGTTTTTCAATTAGTTTTTCTTCATTGCATAGTCGGTTAAAGGCCACATAAGCAGCATTTTTATCCTGTCTTGTAAGCAGTTGTAAGCTATGAAAGCACTCTGTAAGTGAGATGTAAGCTTCTTGTAAGCTTTTTTGCATTAAAACATACTCACGAATCTCGTCTTGTATATTTCTATCACGTCTTTCCTTCCTCAAATAAGCACTATCTAATGACTTAAACGCTTCATTTTTTGAATAAGGTGGTGTTGTGTTTTCCGCAATAATTTTAATTACTTCACGCGCAAAATCTATCGGCAAGCCGCCTTTAGCAAGTGCATTTGCGACAGTAAATATATCCGCATTGCGGTTACCTTCCTGAAATAAATTATAGCCATTGCTTACAGACTGCTTACAGACACCTCTACTCTCTGAAATATCCTTACTTAAATCCCCATATATAATGTGTTTATTATTTATATTATTATTTATATTATTAGTGCTCGCGCTTGCGAAAGCGCTCGCGTGTGGCGAGCCGCCGTTACTGCTGATCTTTTTAATATATTCCGCAGGAGGTGGTATAAGTGTAGCGCGATCAAAATAAAGCCCCTCCAGCCAAGCATACCGCTTGCCGTTTTCGCCTATTGACGGTGGAAGCACAACAAAGCCTCCGTTACCCCGAAAGTCTATGCCTGGGATGTTCCTCGTGCCTATTGTTATTCTAGGATTGTCCGGGTCTGAAAAGAAAAGGTGATTGCCGCCACGAGGCGTTTGTGCCATTGGTATAACAAGTGAGTCAGGAAAGTAATACAAATAAGTTTCCTCTGAGTAGCCTGGATCGTATTTGTCCAAGTCCACGACAAAAGTGTCAGACACCTTACCAGTTGCCAGGCCAATGTTAGCAGTCGGATATTTAGTCCACCATTCAATGATTTCTTCCTCTGTGGCGATTCTTTCTTGAAATTCCTTCCACGCAACCAGTGGCGTCTTCCCTTTTGGCTTTACCGGGAAAACTGATAGTCCCATTGCCCTATATTCAAGTGCCGCCTGCATAAGTTCTTTCATTATTAGTTATGCCCTTAATCCGATATGTTTCACGAGGGAAGGCCGGTCGGGCTGCCGGCCTTGTCGGGCCGCGATCCCTATCCCCCGCGTTGTTTTCTACCCCTCCAACCGTTTCAGCACGGCATCAAGCTTTAGCGACACGTCACGGTTGTACGGTTCTTTTATGTGTCGTTCTAGCCGCCACTTGACAAAACGCCAGTAGTTACGTGTTAAACCTTTAAGCACGGTTAGCCTCCTCCTATTCATTTTGTTTATATTGTCTGTAATCTGCAACAAAGCAGGCACTCAATCTTTTTATGGGTATTGCGTAAAAAGATGCCTTCCCATGTTTTTTATTGTGTCTTAACGTTCCAACCTTCTCAATACCTCCCAAATCCTCAATCAGCATCTTGTATTTTACAACATCCATGAGCAACCATTTCTCAAAGTCTGTCTCGGCTGAATTAGCCCATCCATAAAAGTATAATTGCGCTCCCAGCTTGAACCACTCCCCCGGTGTCTCGTTTTTCGTCCCATGTGCGTTCAAAAATTCTTGCGTAAAATCTAAGTATTTCATTGCGCCATTATCTCTATATTTTTCTTGAAGACTTATCCATTGCCCTGATGGCAGGTAAACAAGCGCGTCAATAGCAAATTCCTTATCAAGAACATGAACCTTTGTTCCTTGTTCACGAAGATCTTCGATGTGACATCCGGGGAATACTTTTTGATATATCGCAATAGCAGCCGGCCTCATTTTTCGCTGAAATTGAACGGTTGTTAAGTCATTAAATTCAACCATAACAAGCAATCCTCTCTTGCGCTATTTTTATCATACCCGAATCTATTTCTATCCCGTGAAACCTGCGCCCTAATTGCGATGCCGCGATCCCTGTGGTTCCCGATCCCATAAATGGGTCAACAACCAATTCTCCGGGTGTTGTCGTGGCAGCGATTAGCCATCGCATTACAGACACGGGCTTTTGGGCAGGATGCACCTTAGCATCCGCATCATTAAAGTTGCTTTGAGGCACGGCGGCTACGTGACAATCAAAGTCATGAAGCCCTCCCCCCCAGTTTCTAGTATCGAGGCTAATTTTCTTTTGTGAATTTATACGCCGATAAAAAAATATGGGTTCCCATGTCTGTTTGAACCCCATCCGGCTTTGCGGTTTTTTATTGTTCGGGTAATGCCAGACTAAAAGCTGCTGAAATTCATAACCATAAAGGCTTTCATCAAACCATTTTTTACCCTCCCACATAAAACGCTGTGAAAAAAATGAAATGATAAAGTCCGCCTCACACTTTGACCAACGCGTTGCCCAAAGTCTCGTAACATCCTCAATGCCTTCGGCTCCCGGCTCCCAGGTTTCGGTCAATATTCCATATGGTGGATCGGTTATAAGCGCGTCACATTTTATAACTTGCTGATCCGCTGTGACAATCCATGATTTTGTTTTTTCGTCAGCATCAGTTCTGCTCTGTTCGGCTATTTTCTTAACGGAGTCCAGCCTTTCTTGTATCCTGATTTTCTTGTGCGCCCCACTTATCGTTTCCTTACCAGCGTCAATGTTTTTCACCAGCTTTTGAGCAAGCTCATCGCCATCTTTGGCCGCACTCCACACCTTAACAGCCTTGTCTAAAGTTCTGCCGCTCATGCCTAATTGCTCGGCTACTTTATCACGGGCCTGTCCTTTTTCCCGTTCAGGAAATATTTCCTCAAGCGTTCTCCCTAGGGCCGTCCGCCCGTGTGCCTGCCTCTGCCTTGCCTTTTCGCTTTCAATGTCTTTCAATTCATCAGACTCTTTCATTTTTTGGACGAACGTCTTTTCACGTTGCCTGTTGTAAGCAATGACGGCAGCGCGTTCATCAAGTTCACTGGCAAAGGCTACTTCATGCACCGGCACAAGCCTCAGCCCTAAGGACAAGGCCGCCTGCCATCTTCTGTGTCCACTTACTATGGTTCTGTCAGCCTTAATTATTAGCGGCTCAAGTATGCCATGTTGCCTTATGCTTTCAATTAAGTCAGCATCAGGCTGTGTTACGCCATAAATACGTTCATTTATTGCGTTTGGCTTCAAAGCATCGGTTCTTTCATCCATATTTTTCACCTTCCCCGCCAGACGCAAAAACCCCGGAGGTGCTTGTGAGGCATAAGGCATGACTCCCCCCGGGGCTTTAAAACGTCTGGCTTTTTTTTGTTGTTCATAATTAACCTCACAAGCATTACCACCATACCACACAAGGCATATATGTCAAATACTTTTTTTGCCTTTTAGCAATCTCTCCAGCTCCATCTTATCATAGCGCCTGTGGCCGCCGACGGTGCGGTATTCGGTTAGCCTGCCTTCCCGCACCCACCGGTGCAAGGTCGGCTTTGTGAGTTTAAAGACTTGCAGCGCCTCCGCCTGCCGTATTAACATTTTTATTCACCCTCCTAAAATATTTCCCGTAATCTGACATGATCCGGGCAAAAAACCCGCGGCATGACCGCCGGTGGATTACCGCTCATTGTCCGCAGGTGAAGCACGCCGCATTTCGGGCATTTGCACAGGACTGCAAACTTATTGCCATACTTCCGGTAATGGCGCGGCGCAGATCGCTTTATTTCAACTGTGTTCATTTTATCCCCCTCCTGATAAGGATATTGTCATTGACCGCGTAACTGCCGCAAATATCTTCCCCGACAAACGCCAATTCATAACCCTGATCCTTAACCTTACCGAAATAATACCGGCACTTGCGGCCTTCGCTATTTCCCGGGATCAACTCAATTTTTAATATCGTCATCGGCTGGATCAATATTGGCTTATGCCGGTGAAGCTCGCCTAATTTGTATGCAGTCGCAACAAACACCGCCCCTAGTGCTATCACCGCCAGCACAATGGCAATGTTGACTATTTTTATTTTTGCGCCTTCCTTCATGGCAGTCTCCTCTTTAAAGTGGCCCCGCCGGCCCGGGGCCTGTCATCACACTACGCTAGGTTAACCATCCTTTTCCAAGTTAAGGTTATTGTTTCCCGATTTGCCGGAATCGGCCTCCGACCACGACACAGTAACCCAGGTTCGCGGGTTGTCTTTATCATGAATCAAACATGATCCGTCCCATGATATTATTTGCCTGTCATTTACCCATACAATACCCTCAAGACAATCACCCACCGATTCCAAAACGCCGCTTAAATCCGGACGTTGTCCTTTATAAAAAGCAGAAACTTTTACATGAACATCACAGGTAAGTTTTCGATTCCCGCCTTGCTCAATAGAGCATTTTCTGGCTTGCTTTTCCCACTTACGATAAGCTGTTGACGGTATAATTATCCACCTGCCACCGGCCTTAATTACCATTTTACTGTTTTTCTTCGACCGGATTGAACCTGGCAACACTAGCATTAATTCAGGCATTTTCGCTCTCCGACGATAAAAATCGCTTTGCAATATGGGCATATTTTTATTCGGTTATTTGCCAGTTTCCCGCCGCAATTTGAACATTCTAACCATATTGATTTCCTGCGGCCATAAATAAATAACCATATCCCGAAGAAACCAAACACGATTGGCCCGATAACGGTAAATAAAGTTGCAACTGCCAGAATAAGCGATACCAAACCAAGCGCCTGAAGCGCACACCCCGCGCCGGCAAAACTTGAAACGCGCACAATTTTACTCTGATTTGTTTCCATCACCGCCCTCCATAACCTTCTTCACCTTGTCTTTAAGCGTTTCACCTGCCGCCGGTGGAGACACCACTTCAAACCAGTCCGCCGGGCCGCTCATGCCGTCTTTGAGGCTGTTATAAATTTTCCTTAACTGAACCACCTGCGCTGGCGTGATCGTATCAAGACGCCGCTGAATCCTCTGCTCAATTTGCTCCTTCGTCACCTTATACGCCTCAAACGAGGCAACCAGCTTTTTCAGGTTTTCAGGCGTAATGTCGGCTTTCGCTTTTAGCGTATCCTCGCATTGCGCGACAGCCGCCTCAACCACATCGCCCGGAATAATACCAAGCAAGCAGGCTCTTAACCGCCGCGCCCCCTGATTGGCAACAAGCTCATAAATGTCCCGTGCGTCCTCGAGCGCATACTTTCCGCGCTTCGTGTGCCGTTCGTGCTTAACTTGAAATGTCTTGCTCTGGCGCACATTCGTTTCCAAGTCCCACGCAAAAGCCTCCACCGTGCTTTCTCCGCCGCGCTGTTCAAGCTCACGGACGCCAAACTGAACATTTCCCCAGGCCTGTGCCATCGCCTCGGCAAGCCTGATACTCGGCCCAGTAATCTCATTGCCGCCGCGAGCGTAACTATAAAGCGCCTGTTCCGCCAGCCCTGGGCGCTGGCATGCCGTTAAAATATTGTCAAGCGCCGTGATCGGGTTCCGCGGGAAGCGCTTTGCCAAGACCATTGCCCCTTGAACCTCACTTATTGCCCGCTCCTGTTCCACCGCGACCGCCGCCGCCGGCACCGTCGCGACCTTGCCTTCAATTAGCTCTTTTGTATCCATTGTGTAGCCTCCTTTAATTATTTTAATAAAAACCTTCTGCTTCCCTCGCCTGTTTTCAAATACTTTTGATATAGGTTCGGGTGATCGGCCTGGAAAGCCTTTGCGTCAAAGGCCTTACGCCCGGCGCTCAATTTGTAAGTCAATAACGTCGTGCCGTCCGCGTCGGTCATTGTGTCGGCATTTTCACCTAGTGAAGTGATCAACCGTCCTTTCAGTGCCTCGTCCTGCTCCTTCAAAACGTCAAGCTGCGCTCTGATCGCTTTAAGCTCATCAATGATCGCAAGCTCACCGGCGCTCGCAACCATCACGCCTTCGGCCTTTGCCCTACCGAAACGTGCCACAGCGTCAGCATAATTCACCGGCTCCGGCGGCCTGCCTTCAACGACCCGCGCCCAAAATGAGGCACAAGCATCAATGATGGCGCCTGCAATCTCTTTGTCAGCCTCAACCTCATATAGGCAAGGCGGCGCCCCGCCAATCGACACCGCCACATCCGCCACTTCATAACCAGTGATCGTCATGTAGTGGTGAACCTGTAAGGCATAGTAATCAGGTATGGCGTCAGTTCCCGGTTCGCCCCAACCTTTTCCATAACGCGCTGTCTTTATCTCTACGACGCGACGATCCTCCGTGTAGCCGTCAAGATTAGCAAGCATGTAATCATATTGCTTATGTCTTAAAATGCCGTCTGGCCTGAATACTGTCCGTCCCGTGACGTCGCTATACCATTGCCGGATCGTCGGCTCTAGCCTGATACCCCAATCGGTCGCCTCGTTGCCGGCAAAACTTTCCGCCTCACCGCGCTTTTCCTGATACACCTGATAAGGCGTCCGCCACGGTGACAAGCCCATGATCGCCGCGATGTCGCTGCCGCCGATCCCCTTGCGTCTTGCCTCGTGCCATTTTTCACTTGTCATGCTTTAGCCCTCCTTTCGTGTCGGGTTCAACATTTCCCGTAAATGCGCGTTTTCAGCCTCCAGCTTTTTGATCCGCGCCTCATACTTGGCCTTCTCAACTTCGATGCTTAACAGTAGCCCGCTTGCTTTATGTAACATTTCAATTGCCATATACACCGCGTTCTTAGCCTCCATTAATAATTCTTCCATGTCACTCCTCCAGTAAAATAATAGCCGCGGCAATGTAATTCAGCGCCCCATGCAGCTCCGCGATTGCCGCTTCTTTGTCAAGGCGCCCTGACTCGTAAATTTTTTTGACCGCCTGAAATAATGGCCCGGCGCATTTATGCCCTGAAAGCCGTCGGCTGATCTCGCATATTTGCTGCCGTTCAAACGGCTCGCCAGAGCCATGCCGGATCGCACCCTTGCCTTCACTCGCCTGCCTGATGGCGTCACCATAAATGGCTTTAAGAATGTCGTAATCCCCCATTTCAACCTCCCAACCCCCAAGCAAACAAAAATACCAACCAAAACACCATCAAGACAACCGCGCAGCATGCCAGCGCATAGCCGGCCCTGCGCCACAACGATGGCCCCTCGTCATATAGCCGCGTCCGAAACATGAAATATTTGCCGTCGCGATCCCGCCTGATAACAACTCTGTTCATGTCATGCCTCCTTTTTTTTGTTGCCCCCATAATACACTATCGCTTTTCTGTGTCAAGCGTTTTTTTCACTTTTTTACACTTTTTTATAAGTTTATAAATTCAATTACTTGCACAAAAAAGCCCGGAGTTTTCGCCCCGGGCATGAAAAAAACATTTTTTATTTGTTTTTCATAGACCGTTTGATATTAACTTTTTCCGTAGCTGTTCGTTTTCAAAACGTAAAGCGTAATTGATTCTTTGCTGCCTGCGTTCTTCTGCGTTTGTTTCAACACCAAGCACGCACCACCAGAAGTATGGGCACCACCAGCACATCATGGTGCCATCTGTTCCTTTGGTTCTGCGCTTGGCCTTGTCGCACTTCGGCCAAATGTTTTAACCGCCCACTCCCACAATTTTGCCCTCAGTCTAATCATGCCGTCCTCAACCATTATCTCATAGAATAACTCGTCGAAGTATTCTTTCCATTCGGCGTCTATTTTATCCAGCCGGATCAATTGATACCCTGCGTCATGCACCGCCGCCCCCGCCATTGAATCAAGCGTGTCAATCGTCGGCCCTGATGCCCCGTCATAAGCATAGCCCGCATGTATGGTCAGCCAACCAGTCGGTTCCAATGTAACCAACGGTATGACGACCGCCGTATTATTGACATCTACCGTCTGCCGCGTGATCCGGCGAGTAAAAGACGGCCTGATCTCTGTCTTTATCCGAAACGGCCGTGTGATAACGTATTTATACCCGGCTTTAAAATATAGGCATTTGTCGCGCTCCATCATATCAACCTCCCCCCTTCAATGATCGCCGCGATCCTCCGCGCTCGTGCTGGTGTCTGCCTGGCCCATTTGCTGTCAAGTAATTCCCGCGCCGCCTCTTTCCAGTCCTCACGCTCTATTGCCGCATTAGCCCGCTTGAAGCTCTGCGCCTTCGAATATCCTAACTGAAATAAAAAGTTTATCAATGCCATCTGCCGCGCCTTGTTTAACCTCTGGAAGTTTTTGTAAATAACCTTCGCGTCACTCTCTGCGGTCTTAATATCTTCGGCCAGTAAAAAGTCGGCCATCTCATCGGTAATGGCCCCGTTCACTGTCAAATGCGTCTTGATCCCAGGCGGCAGCCCCAGTGCGTCAATGTTATGACCGACACCGACAGTCTTTGCACCGGAAGGACAATAATAAACCTCTAACCTTCTGCCTTCGTCACGTTCAATGAATTCTTCAATGGTCATCAATCCTTCTCCGAGGACTATCACACCCATGCTGCTTTTGAACCGTTTGTATGGCCTTTATATCTGACATATTCTTGTTTGCCATTAAATATAATTGTTCATGTTCCGCCCTGTTTCTATTGCAACTATCTTTAAGAGCCATTTCAATCCTATCGAAGTTCTGAACCACAACTTTCCGCCAATGTTCTTCTTCTTTTTCTCGTATGGCATCGGCCCGCTGAATCATTTGCTGAAAGAAGAACATGACAAGAGGTAAAGCAACCACAGTTACCACAATATGCACCACAGCACTTTCCATATGTCCCCCTAGTCAAGCGTCACATACCCGCGTAAATATATACTGCCCTCGTAAAGGCGAAAGTTCCTAACTTTATTGGCGCTACCGCCAACAGCGCTAGAAGACTTTACATATAATTGGCATTTGTCGCCTAAACTCCACCCAGATATGTCCTCGGAAAACGTTTGGTAAGATGGGATACTCCTCGATCGTTCAGTGCCAACAGGAGAACCATCTCGGTAAATGAGGGCATATGCTTTGTTGAGAACACTAGAGCCAAATAAATCAAACACAATTCTATAAGTTCCTGCCCGTGGCACGATTATTTCTTTTATCTTTGTGTATGCTAAGTCATTGAGCCATTCTCTTTCAGTATCCGCGGATATAATTAAATAATCACCTGCGACAGCAGCCGGCGGAGGCGGTGAAGCATTACCCGGCATGGCTTGTGTCTCACCATAACCTAAAGTCCTCAAAGAAGCCGTTCCTGCCGCCGCATCTTTTATCGCCGCCGCAATCATCGCCCCGGTAATATCGCCCGACAAGTTTGCGATAACGGGTTTGTTATTTGCTACGTCCCAAATACTCTGCCATGCATTATTGGCTTCGTTTCGTATTTTCAATAAATGGTTGTCCGTGTCCAGCCATATCTGGCCCGGCTGCGGGTTCGCCGGGGCCGCGGCGCCGGCAAATGACTTTTTAATTTCGGTGAAGTTATCTTTTATCTTTCCCACGTCATCTGATACCTGATTCCCCCACGCCGGTATGTTATCAGTCCATGCCATGTCTTATCCCTCCCTGCCGCCAATCTTCACATTGGACAGAACATTATTAATCTGGCTCTTGATTATTTCCTGTTGCTGTTTCGCTTCAATCCACGCTTCGGCTCGTGCTTTGAACTTCTGTTCTGCTTTACTTCCAATGTCATCGCCTATCTCATAAGGCAATGCGGTTTTTGCAATCACTTTATCGCCGTCTTGTAACTGGATATAAGCGACAAATCTTTTCCCCTCCGGTATTACTTCGACACATTCAAGTTTTAACGCCATAATTTAACTCCAATAAGCTGCGGTCATATTTAATGTTTTTACGAACATATTTGTCCCGTCATTAGGGTCTGTAATTGAGATTTCAACCTGAACATATCTTGCAGACACTTCCGGTGCTGATAATTCAAAGCCGGTTATCTCATTCAATGGAGGTGAAGTCTGTCCGTAAATCAGTTTTGCTTTCACGCCGCCGACAACTTCTGGAGCCCACGCCTGAAACCATCTCGTAGTCCCGGCCATTCTATCACTCCACTTGTCTGTTGCCCCAAACACTGTTGCCCAATCCATAGTGCCGGCTACCGTTTCAAATCTAAAATCGCCCCATATCCGTGCCGTGATTATTTCTCCTAGGTCATAAACCGGTGATGTCCATGCGCCTGTCAATACTCCGCCGGTATGGCTACACTTTAAGCAATCTTCGCCGCTAACAGTTCCATGTTCTGTATTGTCGTGCGTTCCAATATCGTCATAGTCCCAAAACCACGAGTCAATAATGCTGTAATGGGCTGGGCCGAAGACAGTCACCTGCGTGCCTGCCGCATTTGCTGAATAAACACCGGCGTTCGTTATCGCTTTGATCCATAGAGTCAAGAGTCCGGGCCTCACTCCAACTAGTCTAATATTCGGAGTTTCGTTTTGTCCTACCAACGCACCGCCTTCCCATGCCGCGCCTGACCGCACTTCGTAACCGAAAATATCAGGGCTGTTTATTTCATTGGCGAAAATACTCACACTATCACCGGAAGCAATAGCCGTTAAACCTGTGACGTCCGGCGGCACACCCGTTGCGCCTGATACAACGTGCGAGGCTACTATTGCAGTATCAACGTCCGCCTTTGAACCCCATATCGAAACCGGCACCATCCTAGCATAATAGGTCTGACCTTCCTCAACTGGATCAATGACGTAATTGTCCTTGCTCATCGTCATATATTTCCATTCTCCGTCCTCACCTATTTTCAACCATGCCTCGCAGTAATCAACCCAACCATAGTCACCCGGTATTTCGTAATTGACGAGCAGCCGCGTAAAAGTCCGCCCACGGTAATCATATTGCTGTTCTGTTATGGTAACATTTGCCGCCTGCGGAACTTCCATCGTCGGCCCCGGCAAAACAGTATCATAATAAACTTCAGGGACTACTTCATAAGTGTCGTCATAAAATTCATGGTGTTCTTCCTCAAGCGATAAGGTAACTATGCCATCATTAGTCAACGACGACCCAGTTATCCGCATTATCTTTTTATCCCACCCCGGACGTGAATGTGTCAACCATATCAGGTCGTGCGGTTCAAGCAACATGGTTTGAGAGTGTGAATTTAAAACGGCTGTCTTATTTATCTGCAAGCGTTCAAGAAAATAATTAGCCATCTTCATCACGTTGTCCGTTGAAGTAATTGCAGGCACGTCAATTTGATGTTCCTTTACATATCCGTCCCTTGTCTGTGCCTCCAAATCAGCCAGTTGATAATCGTCGTCCGTGTATAACTTGCCCGGATTAGTCCACCTCATTCTAACAGCGTTAGGCGTGTCGAATATGGACGGCTGCCGTATTGATAAAGTCGTCGCACCGCCCTGTTCTATAACAAGACTTTCGTCTATTTCCATCACCGGAGTTTCATAATTCAAATCCCGGAATTTTATCTTGTAAGTATCCTCCGAGAAAAGCAAAGCACCTCTGAAAGTTGACAGTATGCGTTCAAGCATATCAACTGCTCGCTCATCTGCGTTAAAGCAATAATCACAAGTCCACCCTTTATCATCGCAGTAATCGGCGGCTTCTTCAACAGAAGCGTCATCAACCCGCGTAGCGTCAATGCCCATGATATTGACTATAAAGTCCCTGGCGATCAGCGCAGGGTTTCTGGTATAGCCGACAGAACCGCCGTCACGAGGATCAAAAATGTCGTTTTTCCCGTCAACCACTAAACTTATGTTAGGCAAACCTGAGAAAACATTCTCATCGAATATAAGCTTCATCCAAATATAAGCAGTATAGTGCTTCGGGTCGTCCCATTCCGCGATAGAGCTTTTCATGCCGCATACGTCCTGATTCGGCGTGCCGTTATAAAATTCATATGTTGCAAGCCTTTTATATTTAGTATGCAAGTTGTCGTCCAGAAAAACCTGTTCAACCCCATCTTCTTCAACAATGCCCTCAATCGGCCCTTGCGCAATATTGCCAATAACATGCAGCACGAGATTACCTATATAACTTGTCCCGGTATAGACTCTATTAATACCGACACGACAACGGCCATATATTAGAGGCATGGGTGCGACGTTACTGCATAGGTTTATTTGCCAGCCTGTCTGTTGCATAGGTTGACTTGGAGTCTTTCCTGACATCAAATAACTTGCACCGGCCGCCACTATGGACAAAGCGACCGAAGCCACAACACCTGCGCCTCCAACCGCTTCAACGACGATTGAAATAAAAGCCCCTGTAAGTGCAAGGAAACCATACGTCCCGCCCACTAACGTATCCTCCGAACCGAAATGACATGAAACATTCTCATAGGAGCCGCCTGAACACCGCAATTAAAAAAACTTGCTGCCACGTTACCACCACCGATATATACCGCCGGGAAATATTCACCTATCTCGTTTTGCAGAACAAGCAAGTCACCGATTTTAGGTCTTGATACTTCATCACCTTGTAAAGCAAACGCCTTTACAAGCTTGTCCCGTATCTGCCTTTGACTTGAAGTGGCGGCAAACTCTTCATAATTGTCAAGGTTCACTCCGTCCACTTCCAGTATAAGATTGTCTGCTTTATCTAGTGCTTTGAGAATGTCATAAACGAAATAAAGACAGCCTATGCCGTCATCGCCTCTGCCGCCGTGCTTGTGGGGCATACCGATATATCTTGAAAATACTTCCGCTATTTTCACGCCACCGGCCATACCTGCGTCCTTCCCCACCATACAGACTTGACCATCGTTGCCGCCAGGAATCGATCACCGCCGAAATTAGCTTCGTTGTGTCTTAACCGGCATGCCTCGTATGTCTTATCGCATACGCCCATGCCGCCTTTGTAGTTACATTCCTTGCCCCGGTAACTCCACGGACAAGCCGTTGACTGCAAACGCAAGGGCTTCTTGTTCCACAGTATCATTTCGTTTGTCAGGTCAACCTTTGCTATGTTGTCGCCGGACAATTCCCAGCCGCCGATAATGCCCCGAAAAAGCAGTTGATAGGTGCGGCCTGTCTGGACGTGTGTTTCTCCATCAATTTCGACGTCGGTCTCCGTGACGACTCCCATGTGGATAGACGCCCATTTATTGCGTGCGTCCTGATTCAGCACGCTGCTTGTGATTAGCTGGTTTGTGTCGTCGATATTTACTGTCAGAGTATCCACGGCCAAGCCCGCGCCGCCCTGGATCGCGTCGAATTTAAAACCTACTGGCAAGTACTTTTCCCCGCCGTGATAAACCTCGTGGTCGGCATCGGTGAAGCACAACGGCGTATCCAAGCCAAGTCGCAATAAAAAGAAAAACGACAGCCTGTCGCCCTGTAAAGCCAGTAAAAAGTCAGGTGTTAAAGCTCTCAACCCTTTAGCCCTTTCAATTTGATTCCTGTCCTGTAAATCCGCGCCATGAATAACTCGCGCGACAGGTTATCCTCTGCGAACCGGCAGCGTATCCTCTGCCGTCCGAACAAGTCGCAGCTTATCACTGCCCCCGCCACAGGTATCGAGCCGTGTCTTATAATTTCCCAGTCGTAACCCGCAGCGTCATAAAAATCAAAACCGGCCTCTATGTCGGCCCAGTTTTGCGTATCACCGCCCGGTGTGCTGGTAATAGTAACGCCGGTTACGGAGGGCGTAAGGACTTGTCGGCAGAAAATTTCATCAATGAAGACTGTCTCGTTGGCAACAGAAAGTTGCATGGCCTGTATGTAAAAACTATTATATCCTGTTTCTGTAAAATACCCTCTTATTTCACTCCACGATGACGATGAAAACCCAACTGCGCATCCATGTCCATCAAAAGTTTTATATATTCGTACTTCCTGGTTCGGCTTATTTCCATTTTTTATGTGGCCGCCGACGGTGCATAAACATCCGGTAGGCATGATGATTAATTGAAGAATAAATGGTGAAGTTCCGTGCTCTTCGCCGCTTCCCTTTGAAGTTAAGATACCATAGTCATTGTTGTGACCCCCCCCTGCCGGATATGATGATGTAAGAGTACAGCCATACTGCGACCAACTGGTCGCATCGGCATCAAAAGTGGGATTCTTGACCCGCTCAGCACCATACGTCTCACCCGTGCCAGCCGCTTTGACGTAGCCATGCATTTTCTTACCGTCTGTCTTGCTGGTTATCTCGATGGCGTCGTGATTATTTACCGCCGCCAGAAAAGCAGCACTGGCAACAGCGTCACTGCTCGGATCGACAAAAGCCACACCATCAGCCGCGCTAATTTTCAGTGTGTCACGTGCTATCGTGCCGCTGGCCAGCACTTGACCAAAACAACACCTATCCGCGCCTTCATCGCCGCCGCCCGTCAATAAGGTTACGGCAGTGGGCAGGCCGTCCACATAAACCGTCGTCGCCCCTGCCACAATCCCCGGCAAGTCGTAGGTGTCTTTTACACCATCAGCCACGGCCACAAACAGCCCCTTATGGCTTTCGTCAAAAGGCGTGAAAAAGTAAAACTCGCGGAAAGTGCCCTCCCGATCCTGGTAAAAATTCCAAAGCATATCAATGTCTGTCCGCGTCAAACCATTGTAAGTCAATGTCACATCATATGTCGGGAAAGTCCCCTTGCGCCGCCGCTGTTCACGTCCATCGTCAAACTGTGATACCATGTTTCGCCATAGCTGCATGGTTTCATAAGGATATTGCGGAACCGGTGTTTCAGGATATTTAGCCACTTAACAATCCTTTCATCTGGTTACGTCCGACATTTTTTTCTAATGCGGCGTTTGTTGCTCTTACTATGCTGACAGCGTTTCTCTGACATAGCCGGTCAAATCCTTCCGCATCCGGCGAATTGATAACAAAATAATTATTGACAGCTTGAGCCTCGTCGTCGCCGCGCACATCAGCCCTAACACCCAGCTCACCGGTCGCCGTCCTAGTCAACGGCATCACCGCCTCCGGGCCTGCCTCACCCATCGTGCCGAAGCCCCTGCCCATCGGAAACATAACCTGTTTAGCAACTACGCCACCCTTCGCGAACGGGACCACCTCACCCATGTCGAAAACATTGCCCTTTGCGCTGGTCAAAAAGCCGCCGATCGCCGTGACAGCAACCCCCAGGACATTTTTCAGCCCGCCAGCCAATGACGTCGCTGCCTGTTGTAATGACAGCCGCAGTAGGTCCTGGATCATGGCGTCAACCATTTTGCGCACCGTAAACTCGCCGGTCCTGGCAAATTCCATTATCGCATTGACTCCGTCAGAAGTCACACCGTCGATCATACTGCCCAGCGCCTTAAACTCTTCCTTCTCAACTTTCGCCGCTTCTTTCAGCGCGTCTTTCGCCACTTTTACCGCTGCCGTAAATTCGTCCTGCGAAATTGCCCCTGCTGCCAATAGATCAGATAACATCCTCACCTTTGCCATATAATCTTCCATTGGCGTGCGGATCATGTTTAATACTTCGGCAACCTGTTTTTTCACTTTAATGCCTTGCAACATTTCCGCCGCAAGCTCAAGCTCACCCTCTGTCGCACCCTTCAACGACAAGTTATATAGTTTGATCTCATCGGCTGTCATTCCGATAGTTCCCATCTCATAACGTAAAGCGTCAAACTCTTTTATGATCTCGTCAACTATCGCCCGCCGTGCGTCCTCCGCCTCTTTTAACGCCTTTTGCGCGTCAAGCTCTTTGGCAAGCTCCATAATGCGTCGTTTGTGAAATTCTGACAAGTCCTTATCTTTGCCAAGCGTCAAGTCATAACGTGCAGCCCCTTCGCGCGAAGCGTCTCGGATCAATGCAAGTTCCCGCTGCAAGCCGATGATCAAATCCTCGCCGCGCTTTTTTAACTTCTCGGCAGCCCCTTTATCTAATCCTTCGGCCAATCCGTCAGCCATTGCCGCGCCCGCGTTTTTTGCCGGTTCTCGCACGCCATCCGTAGTTTTGCCCAAAATATCATCAATTTTCTTTTCCCATTTAATTTCAAAAGTATTTAAGTCGTCATCCACAATGCGCAGTTGTTGTCTGACTTTATTCCAACTGCCTCTCCCGATAATGGCATTGAATACATCAGGCACAAGCGAAGCGACGCCAGCAATGGTTTTCCCAACAATTTGAAACAATCCAACTACGCCATACCCCGTGGCAATTAATACCTGTAATGTCCCATTTAAAAATTTTGCTATACCTGCAAAATTGTTTGTTTCTTTTGCCGCCTCAACCACATGGTCACTAAACTTTTCCAACGTCGGCAGCATTTCGCGCATCAGTGTTATCGTAAAACCTTGTTGGACACCTTTGAGCCTCGTCAAATTATCATTGAACTGTTCCGCTGCCTGCGCCGTTTCTGTGTCAAGGACTATTCCCAACACTCGCGCCTCGTCAGTCAAAGTTTTAATGCCCTGTGATCCTTCGTTAAGCATCGGGATCATCGCCGCGCCCTGCCTGCCGAATAATTGAACAGCCAATGAAGTCTTTTTAACACCGTCCGGCATTTTTGCGAATTTGTCCGCAACCTCGTCAATTAATATATTCGACGCCTTCATTTTGCCGTCCGCGTCCTTAACCGATATGCCAAGCTCCGCATAAGCATCGGCAGCTGACCCCGTCCCCTCCGCCGCCAATGCCGCGTTTTTTGCCGTGATCGTCAATGCCGTTGTCAGCTGTTCCTGCGAAACTCCAGACATATCAGCCGCATATTGCAGCGCCGTAAGTTTATCAACAGTCATCCCGATGGACTGCGCTGTTTTTTGCGCCTTATCCGCCGCGTCGATCTGCCCCTTGATCATCACTCCGAGCGCAACACCAGCAGTAATAGCAAGCGCCGACATTGCCTTGATCGCCGTCCCAACCCTCTCAAAACTAGCTTGAGCGCCCGCCATTGATTTTTTCATGCCTGCCGCGCTGTCCTGCACGGCCTTTTTTGCCTGCATAAAATCGTTTTTAAACTGCCCCCAACCGGCGGACATTTCCGCGCGGAGCGCTCCGATAGGTGCTGCCATTTATGCTTTGCCTCCGAGTAATAATCTCATTTTTGCCTGTAAATCTTTTGGCGGCGCTTTACGAGGCTTTGACGTCAATTCCTCAAGCCTTTGCAGTTTTTTCTGTCTGCTCATTGCAGCCACAAGCCAGGCGTCCGTCACCGCTTTATCGTCAAGCGCCGTTACCGCCAACCGCGTCAAATAAGGCGTCAACTGCCAAAATTCAACAGGACTCAATCCTGCTCTGACAGCCCGAACATACGCCGCAGCAACCCAGCCCCCAGGAGGCGGCTTTTTTTTTCCGCTTCGTCCCCCGCAGGCGCCTCGTTACCGAAATAAGCAAACTGGATCGCTTCCTGAACTGCTTTCACCATCGGCAACATGGGCGGCGATAAAGAAATTATACGTTCAGCCGTCCACGCCGGTTGGTCAATACCCAGCTCAAGGAAGCGCGCCAAAATGGCCGCGTCAAACAGGTTTGGATTCTCGCCAAATTCCTGCTCGATCGCTGCCAGCGCCTTCCAAGTGAAACGCAGCGCCAATCGCTCACCGTCGATCGTGACGTATTTCACGCCCATCACGCCCATGTAAGGTCACCGCTGATCCTGATCGTAACGCTGCCGCTTAACTTGTCGTCAACACCCAAGCTAGGGCCACTCACCGACGTCACATAACCATCAAACGTCAATGTGTCATCACTAGGATAAGTCACCCTAAATGTCGCCGGATCGTCCGAACCTTCCGCCGCTAACACCGCTGCCTGCCCGGCGTCACCGAACAGCCAGTTCATACTGAAAGTGTAGCTGCCGCTGTCCCGAAGTCCCGCCAAAAACTCTTTTGACGTGCTTTCAAGGTGTGATACGTCAATTTCGCTTCTGGTTCCGCCAGCCCGATCCATGTCCACGATCTCGCCTACGCCAGTCCATGTAGCCGCAGTGATCTTGCCGTCGCCGTTGATCGTCCGGCCAGCCGTATTTATACCTACCGCAACCGTGCCAGTCGTGACGTATTGAATAACCACAACTTTCCCGTTCAAGTCTACGGCGTGTGCACCGGTAAAGTCCGATAAAGTGACGACATCGCCGCGCTTCAAACCATGAGCCGCCGAAGTCAGGATCGTCGGATAACCGACCGCGATCGCCGAAACATTCTTTGCGCCTCCGCCCGCTCCTGCAATTTCTAAAATTGTTCCCTGTGATGGTATTGCCATTTTCCTACTCCTCCTTAAAAGTCATACCACAAGCTAAAGTCAAGTGGTTGATAATACACATTTACGTCCGGCTCATAAACATCTTGCGCTGTCAAATACATAGCGCGAAAGCTTTTACCAGCCCCCACCAACAACTTGCCGTCCAAAGCCGTTTTTATCGCCTCGGATAGCGCTTGCACACCTTCATAAGTTTCAGCCCACGCCTCCACCTGAAAACGCGGCCTTCCCTGCCCTGCCGGCCCGGTCAACGTCTGTTCCCGCCATCCGCTCACCTGCATATACAGTATCAATGGATAAGTCGGCTTTTGCGGCTGTTTAACTGGATAACACCTTGTAGTTATCGCCTTAACACCAGCATCGGCCAAAAGCGCCGCCCTTAATGCGTCCGCTATCATTCAAGCAACCCCTCGATCTGTTTCTGCGTCAATGTTCCTTTCGCCGCCCTCCGCGCTAAATTTCGCGCCGCCCGCTCAAGGTTCTTTTTCATTTCCGCCGCAAATATCGGAATGATCTCATGTTTTGACGAGTCCCAAGCATTTCTCAAATAAGGTCGTGGCGTGACGCGCCCAGTGTATTCAGTTTCAACCCACTTACTGCCCAGCAATGTTTTTACCTTCTTCTTGTGCCATCGTTCCTTCGTGCCAAACTCAAGCAAGTGTGCATGCGGCGCCGTCGATCCCACATACATGACAACCGAATCAGGGGTCGCCCTCATTGCATGCCTTCGCTGTGACTTTTTAAGAGCCGACGTAATGGTTATTGAATCGCGCAAATGTTCACTTTTCGCGTATTTCTTAGGTTTAGGCGCCCACGGCACTTTCGACCTGTAATTTGCCGCGACAGGTTCAAGCGCCTTTTTCATCGCGTTTCGCACCGCCGTTTTCTGCATTGCAACCGTCGGCAACATCTCCAGCGCCTCAAGCAATTCCTCAAGCCCATGTAACCTAAACTCAAAACCTGTCTTAACAGTTGACATTATTCCGCCCTCGCCGTTGCGTATATTTCCAACGCCTCGTTACGTCCCAAAGGCACAACCGCCTTTATGTCATACACCTTTTTATTATATGTAATACGTTCTAAAGGTGTAATATCGTTGCGGTGTCTAATGGTGAATCTCGTATCCACATTCGCCACAGTCTGACTTGCCGTGAAATATTCCATGCCTCTTATCGCCCTCACCTGTGCCCATACCGTCACAAAGTCAGCCCATGTTTCAATTTCTTCGCCGAAGGAATCAGTTGTTACCGTTTTGCGCTGAAAAGTAACGCGCCTGTCCATTGCCCCGATCCGCATCACATACCATCCCAAAGTTTGTAACTCGGCAACAAAACGCCCACTGTTTTATTTTCATATACAGCCGCGCCAATGACAGCATCTCCTCTACGCTCATACAAGTCAGCACAAAATAGCTTAATGGCACTCTTGATCGGCCCCGGCACAAGGATCGGAGTCGCCCATCCGCAAGTGAAACGAATCGTTATCGGATTCGACGCGCTTAAACTTCCGCTAGGCCAGCTCTTGCCCGACGGCAATACTATCCTGCCAACGGACGCGCCGTTACGCTCAACAATGTAGTCATTTTCATCTATTGTTTTTTCAATGCCGTCAGCATCAATCCATTTTATAAAAGTGACAGACTGCAAATTTCCATAAGGAAGCCTTATAAAATTACCCGCCGGCCAGCCTTGCAAGCACTTGTCCCATGTTTGAGTGAGGAAAACTCGCCTCGTTATATTTTCAATGTGTGTCCGTGCCGCTATTATCATTGCCTGAATCAAATCGTCATCGTCGTCTATATCAACACGCAGGTGCTTTTTCATTTCGTCAAGGCTAACTGGCTCAATAGTCGGCTGCATTACAATTCCCGGCCCAGCGCTATATATTTCTTGAAGCAGCGCATCACCGTCCTCATGAAGGATTGCACCATCAAGTTCTTCGCTTAAAATAATACCAGACATATCATCCTCACTTATTGCACACTTGGCCCGTCACATCCCTGTTTCCGTTGCACTGTTTGAATAGCTTTTATATTAGCTGAATTAGCGTGCGCCATATCATAAAGCTGTTCGTGTTCGTGCCTGTTCTGGTTGCAGTAACTACTCAATGTGTTTTCAATCGCCTCAAATCTGCTCATAACCTGCTTCCGCCATTGTGTTTCCTCTTTGTCCTTATGGTGGTCAGCCCTGTTCACAAGACGCACGAAGAAGAACATGATTATCGGCATGACAAGTAAGGTAATAAAAGTGTGAATCAAGTATTCAGGCATATCAACCTCCAGTTATAACCCAAGGTAAAATTGAGCCTGTTGGTTCGGGGTCGGGGTCTTCTGGGTCTGGGTCAGGGTCGGGGTCGGGTTCTCCGGGGTCTGGTGCGCCCTGCATACCGTATCCAGCAACTCCAGCGACAGTCATATCGCAGTGATATTCTCCTTCAGGGTCAGCCAACGGATGGGGGCAAGTGTAGGGCTCGAAGTGCTTTGTCCATGTATTGGTCTGGGAGCACTGATACAGCGTTCCCATAGGCCCTACGTCTGTTGCAAAATAGGCCGTGTTTAGAGTGCATGTTGCAGGACGAGCTGCGAGAAGACCTCTGCCGACTCCTGATGTGCCATTGAATGAAGCACCCTCCTCATAGTAATCTCTGTTTGGTTTAATGTGTTTTCCACAGTTGTTGTGGACATAAACTACCGTTCTGTTACCATTGAGAGTATTACCCCAGACATAAGCTGGCATAAGAACTTGATTATACTGAGATGGAGGGTCATGTGTAAACGCAGTTAAGTCATATCCCCTACCTATCTGGTCGCGACATGGATAACCAGCCTCAGCACCGACACCTTCATTCCCATCCCAAGCCGACGTCCCGTCACATGCTCCGCAAACAAAAGTGGGAGCGTCGCTCTGAAAGCTCCTCACGTTGTCAAAGATAATTCCGTTGCTAAACGGTCCGGTTATAACGTTATTAGCGATTATGCCCGTGCCAGCCCTGATAAACATAGATGTGAATGTAGGGTTTGCTGCGGTGGAGATGATATTATTATAATTCTCCCACCTCATGTACCCTCTCAAACAATTACTTTGTTGCACAGAGTGAGCTTCAATATATAATGAAATATCTCCAGCGGTGGCGGCAGTTATTATATTGTTGAATCGCATGACGTGACGCGCACTAAACCTGCCATCAATGACGTTCATGACGCCAGTATGCGTCTTGGTGAATGTATTGCCCTCTATATACACGACGTTTCTAGGGTCACCAAGGGGATACTGCAAGGCCCAGGTCGGCCCCATGTTATCAAGGGTATCGTACAGCGAGGCCATCGCTATTGTGGCGTTCTCGAATATGCATGAGTGGATAACTCCATAAGGGTGATAACCATGAACCCCATGCACTTCCACGAGTCGCCAGGTCCCACCTTGAACGGAATTTACAAACTTCATACGCGCAATGACAAAGTTCTTACCATCTATTAAGATCCCTCCGTCAATAAAGGTCATGTCCGATATTCTGGTAGTGCTGTCGCCCATGTTAATCAGGGTGTACCCACTGCCAGTGAGTGTTATCACAGTGTTGTCTATGCCAGCTCCAACAAAGTTAATAGACTTCGACCCAACAGCTATTGGAGAAGCCCACGAAGCAGAACCTGCGGGGATTGTTATGGTATCACCACTTTGAGCCGCCGCAGTAACACACGCAGCAACCTCTGTTCGCGAAGCGTCGGCAGCTATCAGATTAGGACTGCTACCACCACAGGCGGCATGTGCCTCAACAGCGAACAGTACAATTAGTATGGGCAGAAGTGACTTTCTCATTACTCACCTCCTGAAGCACTAACTCTTGCGTTGCCGACATAGAAGTCGGCCACTTCTGAGTGTATACCAAACCATAAATACCTACCGTTAGTAGTGCGCCCTGTAAACGAGCAAGACTGTCCTGCACCAGTCCCTATACTCAGTGACGATGCATCTGTGCCATTGGCTCCGTCTAAAGAGATGGTAACATCGTACCAAGTGTCCTCAACTATGCCCTCAAGAAAGCAACTTGAGTCGTCAGATACGGAATGGACTATGATAGCATTTGCAGGTCCAGCAGACCCAGTGTATCTGTATAGAGAGAAATTGAAGTCGGAATTCCCCCCAATCATAGGGGCAGGCGTGTCGTTGAGCGCAGCAATCAGAACTCTATTCCATGCAGGCAACGTTGAAGAGTTTATATAGAGTGAAAAGTTTATATCTACATCCTTATTTGTAATACTACCAACCCCTAAATCATGCCGCAAATAGACACTTTCGTCAGTTCTTACAAGATTTAGTCCATTGTCACATGCTGTATTTTCAGGCGCACCTTCGGGGACGGCTGCAATCGCAGGAGTGCCTCCAACAACTGTCCACGTATTATTACAAGTTGACGGCCCATCAGTCCAACAAAGTGTTGAGTCATCCCCAAAGGACTCAGTAACCACATTACCTGTCGGGGTTGTGCAGTCACCAGTGGGCGGTGGTTCTTCAGGTTCGCTCGGGAGCTCAACCTCATCAATCGTCCACGTCCCCAGATACGAAATCGTACGCCACTTGCTGGAGCTTAAACCAAGCAGGCAAATAAATTCTGATTCGTCGCCGGTAGAAACAAGGCCGTTATCTCCCTCAGAGTCGGTAACGTCTCCTGCGTGCCGAATAGTATCTGTACCATCAGGCACTATCGAGATTTTCGTAGCATAGTCATTGTTTCCGAAACAGTATCTTCTGCCTGACGGATCAGCGGGAAGCTGGAAAATCAGGTCTGCTTCTACGTCCACAATATAGGTTCTGTCTTTTCCTTCGCACTCAATCACGGCTTCAGGGTCTTCTGAGATGGTTACAATCTTAACCCCCAGGTCATCAGATGATCCTTCTATTTCAGCGAGGTCTTCGTCTTTCAGATTTACGCAGGCAACGATGGCTCCAGTAATGTCACTACACAAAGGTGCTGGGTCTTCGGGAGGCGTGTATTCGATACCATTTCCACCGCCTTGAGGCGCGTCACTATCACAAACAATCCCAACATTCTCAATGAAAGTACACCACTTGCCGCCAGTCATCGTGCCAGTCGCCGGAATAACGGTATCTGTAAGATTAGCACAAGCTCCGACACCAGCACCCTCCGCCCCACAAAGAGGAGCCTTTAACGCAGGTGGAGTATATGCTACCGCAGCTCCGGCACTTTTCAGCTTCCCAGATGTATTATCATACGCGGTCAAATCACCATCGGCGATTGTCCCTTCGTAAATGTCCTCTACGGCTATACCGCCCCCTGAGGGGGTATCAGAGTTGCACACCAACCCATATTCAGTTGTGTAGGTACACCACTTACCGCTTGTCAAAGTCCCCAGCTTAAGCCCTTCGGAGAGCTTCTGAGTTAAGGAATTATACTTCGGCAAGGCTCCATCAGTGATTGCATCTGAATAAACGTCGCTTAGAGCTATACCAGCCGATGGAATATCTGAGTTACAAACCAGTCCATCAGACGATGAATAAACACACATCTTGGTATTTGAGAGCGTCCCTAATTTGAGGCCATCCGTGAGCTTCTTTGTCGCAGCATCATATTTCAGCAATGCCCCCCCTGTGACCGTGCCGGTATACAAATTGCCGTAGTCTTTTAAATCTGTCGCTGTTGTTGCATTACCTGTCGTGTCCTGATTGAACGTCGGCCACTTCGAGCCAAGTCCCACGCCTGACCAGTCCCAATCGCCGGTTGGCGTATAATTGCCAGCCTCGTTGAAATCACCACCTACCGCCGGAGCGTCCCATGACGGCGCAACTGCCGCACCGTTGCTTTTTAAGTATTGTCCGTTCCCGCCGAAAGCAAGTTCTTTAACATCGCCTGAACCATCCGAATAAAACAGCCTCCACGGTGTCTGCTCCTTAAATTGAGTCAAATTTGTATAACCGCCACCACCTCCGCCGCCGATCGCCTGATAAAGCTCATCCAGCTTTTTCTTAAGATTCGCAAAAGTAATGTGCCTGCTAAAGTAATTCCCCGCATCATATTTGCTAACCAGAAGCAGGTCCTCATCCTCTATCGTTTCTGTGGCAGGAAGCTGTGACACCGGCTTATCTGCCGCCCAACATACGCCGGCAAGTAATATTACGCTGATAATAACCAACCATATTCTTTTCATGGTTACGACACCTCCAAGTAGCCGCCTGAGCCAACTGGCCTATATGAAACATATACCGAACAGACCTGATCAGCCGCCGTCGCGCCGCCGGCAATAGTCAACTGTATCTTTTTGTCTTTTGCCACCACATCAGGGCCGCGATAAACAAAATGCTTGCCTGCTGCGTCAAGGTTTGCTACCGCTCCGTCAACTGCCGACAAAAACACTACCGGCGTGTCATCCGTTGACTGGATCGACACCGACGTCAATGCCGCCTCGCCAGACAAGTCCGCCGGAACAATAAAAACCAGCCCGTCGATCATGCAGTCCTTCCCCTTGACCTCAAACAGGTCATAACTGGCAGCCACCTGTTTCAAGTTTATGGTTGTCGTTTCAACACCATGCCCTTCAGGCAGGCTCTTAAGCGTCCATACCGTGCCGTCGTCAGGAGTTATATATAGCTGCTGTGTGTCGTATTCTAAGAATGTCGAACCGGTTGGAACCGTAGCCCCCGAAGGCTTTGTGTCCGTGGAAAGCCCAATGTAGCGCTTAATTGTTGTAATTGCTGTTACTGCCATCTTTGCACCGCCTTTTTTGGTGTTAGTGGGCGGCCCCGTTAAGGACCGCCCGGTTATGTTGTTAGTTTACGCCGCTTCGATATACGCTCCCTCGCTCATCGGCACATACCAAATGTGCCAAGTAACCGTTTGAGTGTTTGTCGCCGCGCCAACTGTCATCTGAATTTTGCACGGCTGGACATAATACACCGGCGCCGAAGTCAAAAGCGCCGCCGCTTCACCCGTTGAAATAACCAACGCGCTGCCAACCGCCGCCGGCAATGTCAACATTGTGTTTGCTGGCTTCGCTGAAAGCGATCCCGACGCAATACTCAACGCTGTCCCGGAGCCAGCCGCCGGCGTGCATTTTATCAGTAGAGTAGTCGCGCTTGCCTGCATCGCGCCGTCACACACTCCGACCAGTCCCAACACCGCAACAGCTCCGCCCTTCACCAGAAACAGGTCAACATCCTTTGTTGCCGCAAGCGAAGAAGCCGCTTTCGTCACCCGCATGCCCCGGTTTATGTTAGCAAGCGCCTCCTGTGTGGAAACATTGTAATTAGCCATATTCCCACCCCCTTAAGCCTTATCGACGCCGGCTTTATATCGCGGGGTCAAAATGGCGTGCGCCTGAACATTGCCGGTTGCCCCGATTGCCGTATCTTCAAATTGCAGCGTCAGGTAACGATAACCGCCCATGCTTTTCGCATCAACGCTAATAAGCAGCGTCTTATTATCGTCGCTTGCATGTGCCAGCGTTACGTTGCCAGCCGGGTCTTTTGTCGTCCATGCGGCGTAAGTCGAAGCACCAGCCGCCCCGAAAGCCGCCGACGCAAGCGTGTATTTGAACGGAATTTTTGCCGTTGTCGCGCCGGAAGTCGCACCAGCATAAACCGTGAAGTCCGGGTTTGCCACGCCAAGCGTTTGCAGCCCAACGACAAACAGGCAGTCATGGTAAAGTGACATATCAATAGATGTCCCGGGCATTGTCGCAGCATCATTTAAATCCTGATCCGAGTAAACGGTAATAACTTTTACATTTTCTGCTAACATTTTCTCACCTCCTTATTTCCTTTCCGCCAAAGTGACAAAGTGGCTCAAAGTCGCGCTGCCCTTGTAAGGCGTCAAGGCAGTTGCACGCTCCGGCTGACCGTCAACCCGCATCACAAACCTGAAAACGCTTTCGTCGTAGTCAAAGCGAACGTGAATTGACATTGCGCTATCAATGCCGCCTTTTTCCGCAAGGATATAACCGTTCAGGTCAGCAAAGATAATGTCACCCACATCGCCCAAAGCGCTGCACTGTTCAATGGCGATCACCGGTCTGCCAAACAGCGTGGCATAAGGAGCCGCTGAAGCACCGCCAGCCGGCATATACACAGGCACGCCGCCTGTCCCGACGCTCATGGCCATAGTCATAAGCTGCGCCTCTGCCTGCTGGTTGATCAGCCACACCGCATTTGTCCTGCTCTGCGGGAACATGCGCGCATACATGTCAACAACGTTTTCCCACATGATCGTTGACGCCTTTTGGCCAGCTTGCTTTGCCACAGATACAAGACAGCCGGCGTTCAGGATACCAAGCGGCTGCGCCCCGCCGGTGCCGCGAATAATGGCATCATCAAGCAGGAACCCGAATTCAGCCGCGAAAGCTGATCGAATAAAAGCCTCCAGCGCCGCAGCGTCATTCAGAAGCTCATCCGTGGCATAACAAAGTCCGATTAGCTTTTTGAGTTTCAATTCAATTTGCCTGAACTTCGGTTTCGTCGCATATTTTTGTTGCGCCTCGTCAATCCAGTAACCAAGCACACCGCCCGACCGGGTGGAGGCCCTGCTCGTTTCGTCAACGCCGTTAATTGTGATCGCATTAGCTCCGCTTGAAATAGTGTAACGACGGCACCGCGGCGCAAGGATGCCAGTTTCAAAAACCTGTTGCAGCAAATCGCTTGAAAAGTCAGTTTGCACAAGGAAACCGCCCTCCGCCGGTGTGGTTTCATTCAGCCCACTTGCAGCCGCTGTGAACAGGCGCGGGTCAATCTTGCCGCCCGGCTGTGCCGCTCTGATAGTAGCCATAAGCTGTTCGCCTAATGAAGCAAATCGCTCTTTTTTGCTGTTATCAGCAACAAACTGGATTCTTGCCTTCGGCATGGTCTGAGGCTGCGCCTGCGGCGCCGGGGTTTCTTTTACCGCTGCCACAAGTCCGTCAGTTTCAGCCAACACATCAATCATGCCCTGCAAACGCTTAACTTCTTCATTTACGTCGCCTATGTGCGACACTTCTTCCGCCGTCAAATCACGGTTCTGGTTTTCCGCTTTTGCCCGGATATTGCCCGCCTGCTCAAGCAGCTTAGCAACATCCTCTCGATACTGTTCTAATGTCCGCATATCTCCTCCTATTTTCTTTCTAAAAATTTAATTTCACCGGCGCGTAAAATCTTCTGTGCATTGGTCATTGGTTCAGGTTCGACCGCGGCAACATCCCGTTGCTCGCTTTCGACAGCCGCAACATCCCGCTGCTGGCCGTCTTTAAAGCCGCCTGCCACAATAGCCTTTGCAAGACCAGACGAAACGCCCCCGTCCCGAAGGATACGCTCAATCTCTCTTGCAGTGTGAGTCTCTTTCGCGCCTGTTATTTCGGCTGGAATTTTCTTGATTCCCGCCTCACGCAGCGACGGCACAAACTTAGCACACGCCGCCATGTCCACTTGTCCGGCCACCTCGTCAATGAAGCCATAGTCTAAAGCCTCTGCCGCTGAAAACCATGTCTCCGCGTTAAGCCAGCCGGTTATTTCTTCTTCATCTCTGCCCGTTTTGCCTGTGTATGTCGTCAACATTGCGCCACTTACCTTGTCAAGTGTGTCTGCAAAGTCCCTCATGTCGCTTGCCGTGCCAACTACCGCCCCTGACGGCTGATGGATCATAAAAAGCGCATTATCGGCCATGATCACCCTGTCACCGGCCAACGCGATAACCGACGCAATACTGGCGGCCAGGCCGTCAATGTATGTCGTCACCGTCGCCGGGTGCTGTTTTAACAGGTTATAAATGGTCAGGCCGTCAAAAACCGATCCGCCTGGCGAGTTTATATGCAGGTCGATCTGCGAGGCCTTCACCGCGGCAAGCTCTTTTTGAAACTTCTTTGCCGTTACACCATCACCGCTCCAGAAATCTTCGCCGATCTGCTCATAAATCCAGACCTCTGCCTTTTCCCCTTTATTTTCAATTTGATACCATTTTTTTGACATCCTCTGCCTCCTTCGGCGCCGCAATAGCCGGTTCATCAAACCTGTCAAGGCCGTTCCCCCTATCCTCGGCTATCTTACCGGCGTTTTCTAATGTCGTCATGTGCAGCGGCACAAGGTGAACATCGCCGCCTTCAACCGGGTCTTTATCTTCAAGCGCCCTGATTTCATTGATTGAATAAGCGCCAATATTAAACATTTTACTGTAAAATTCGCCCCTTCCGGCAGCATCAGCCCTTAAAATACCCTCGGCATTATGTTTAAAATAGTATTTGCGCTGCCTGTCCGCCTCTGAAAGCAACTGGTAATTAAAGTTTTGCTCTAAAGTAACCAGCCACGGCAACAGCGTGTCGGTATAAAAGGATCGTTGTTCGGATTCAATGTTACTGAACGAGCTACGGGAAAGATCTTTGAGTTTGTGAGGCGGCAAATTGAACCACCGCGCTATTTCAGGCACTTGAAACTGCCGTGACTGTAAAAACTGGCTATCTTCCGGCGGGATCGTCACACTTTCCAGCTTCAAACCGTCCTCTAACAACATCAGCCGGTGCGATTGCCCAAGCCCTGAATAGGCTTCTGTCAGGTTTTTCTTTAGGTTTTCATAAGAATCCTTGCCCAATTGTCCTGGGTGCGACACTATCACGCCGGGGTGCGTGCCGTGGCCGAAGTAATTTGATCCAAATGTTTCCATCGCCATGCCTAGAGCAATAGACTTACGCGCCATTGACACAACTGAATAACCCATCAACCCATCGTAGCCCAGGCCGGCAATATGTAGTATTTTGTCCCGCGTGAAGTATTTGTCCTGATTGTCAACCCGAATCCGGTATATGATTTGACCGCCTTCCCACATCGGCGTCACTTTATCCGGCGCAATCGGCCATAATTGCACTACCTCACCGGCGCGATTCTTCACCTTTTCCGCGAATCCATTACCCCAAGTGAGGACATGAGCCATCAGCGTTTCCCTAAATACCTTTGAAATCATGTAAGGATTAGCCGCGTCGTGGAGGGTTAAATAAGTGGCATGATTGTCTGCAATTCGCTTCTTTTCGCCTCTTTGCACCATCAAATGCAGCGGCAAACTGGCAATAGTCCCGGAAATCAGCGTCACAGCGTTCCACACCGCCGAATAAGTCAGCGCCGTGTCCTCATTCACCACTTCACCGGTCAGGCTCTGTGAGCCAATCAAACGCCACAGCGACGGATTCCATGCCTTTTCATCATTCAGGTCAAGCGCCATCGCCTTAATTCTAGACACTATGCCCATTTATTTAGCCCCCATCAGCAGACCGATAGCCATAAGCAAAACGCCGCAAACGGTAAAGGCCAGCCACGGCGCCAACATAAACAGGCCGACACCCACAAGCGCCAGCCCCACGAATAAAAACACGTCACGTAGGTCTATTTTCTTGAAAAAAGTCATATTCCCCCTCTATATATGGGAGAATGCAACTAAAAAAAAAAGGAAAGGTGAATAAATTAGGTGAGTTAAAGAAAAAAAGTGGTTGCCAAAATTCAGCGTTTTTTAAGCTCTGATAGCACTTTTGAAATGTATTGCCGTGTAACACCTAGCCGGTCGGCAATCTCTCGATGTGGCGGGAGCATGCGCAAAATATCGGCTATTATGTCGTCTTTTGTAGTCCCGCCGTCACGCCATACCGTTGTCGTCACATTCAACTTGTCAATTTCCTCTGAATCCATAAAAACAAACTCCTCCGCCGAAACATAGTCCTGATCCGCATAAGCCGCCGCCTCCGGGCATAATTCTCGGCAGACGGCTCGCTTATGGCAGTTCTCGCAGTTCAATGGCGCACTTCCCGTCTGGGTTTCAAAACCACGCTAGCTCGCACAGGCGGAATGGGTTTCACGAGCGCGATCGCTCGCAAGCGTCAAATGGGTTTCAACAACTCGATCGCTCGCACAGCACTTTTGGTTTTCAACGAGCCGATCGCTCCCCTGCCTTACGCCTGCGGCTGGATCATTACCGCCGGCTTCTCAATTATCGCGCGAATGTCGCTGATACGCTCCGCAGTCACCTTCAACCGGGCAACCTGACCCTCAAGCTCCCGGACTCTTGCAAT
>Ga0255345_1001385_pt1 | contig 35345 bp, 38 predicted proteins | sample wastewater_treat_6_FD_192415 | JGI IMG/M metagenome (GOLD analysis project Ga0255345, IMG submission 192415) | Wastewater microbial communities from Lulu Island WWTP, Vancouver, Canada - plant20 | ecosystem: Engineered > WWTP > Wastewater > Unclassified | place: Canada: Vancouver, British...
TCCGGGTATATAAAGGAAAGAGGGCTCCAGGTTCATCCTGAAGCCCTCTGCTTCGTTTTCATGGCGGGCGATCTGGGGCTCGAACCCAGGACCTTTGGTTCCGGAGGTCGAATTTTCAAAAAAACTAGCTAAACGGGAGCCCTTAATATTTGGTCTGATTTCCCGTTATATCAACTATTTAGGGCAAACGAGCCAATTCCATTTGTTCCCGTCTATTCTGTGATAAATACCTCTTTTCCATGTATTCCTATCACAAATATATCACAGGAAAATGAACCTTAGTGCTTCGCCAAAGAATTCTTCTAAATGCTCGATGACTTTACCCATCTTTTATTGTTAATGAAAGTTACATTATAGTAAACTGGTTCTAGTGAACGGTATGTTCCGTTGTCCTGAGCAAATGCCCTGAGATACCTGTTGCATCCGGCATCCCAGCTTACAACTTCGATTTCCCATTTGTGGTTTTTCGCTCTTTCGAGTTGTTTGATAAAACCCCTTCCGTCAGAGTAGCCACTTCCGTCTCCCGTCAAGAGAACCATTTTGCCAGGGGGTACATCAAGAACCCTATTCGCCATCTCAAGCTGAATAATTTCGTCTATAGCTACCTCACAGCCAGATTGAGCTCCCCTTTCTTGCTTGTATACTGAAATATTAAGGTTTTTAAATCGTTGCCATAATTGGTCCGTATCGGGAGGAATGGAGCCTGCTACATAGGAGTAGTTGCACGTCCTGCCGTTAAGAACGAAATCAAAGAGATTTGCAAAATGGATTCTAAAAGCAAATTCATCACCAGGCTCTTTGAACTGGCTAACTTTCTTACCGACTAACCAAATATTCGAGTTGTCCCAAAAGATAGAAAGCGACATCTTGCGATCCTCCTTTCCGATCGACTCTACTATCTTTGAGAAATATATGTCAAGCGCCCCATGAATCTTGACATTCTGAATAATATCAATTATCTATCAACTAGTCTTTTTCGTCCTGCCTGCAGGAGCTAATCCCATGGCCATGACCAAGATAGACATCATCCAAAACGTCTCCAACAAACTGGGGATTTCAAAGGCAGACTCCACTCGGATAGTGGAATCCGCACTTGAAATCATAAAGGAGCAGCTCTCCAAGGGGGATACGGTGAAGATATCGGGGTTTGGCAATTTTGTTGTGAGAAAAAAGAATGCCCGAAGGGGGCGAAATCCTCAGACAGGCAGTGAAATGGAAATATGCGCCAGGAAGGTTCTAACATTCAAATGCAGCAATATACTCAAGAAGGCGCTGAATGGAAAAGGCGTGGACTGAGGTCAGGGAACGATTTCCCCTGTCGGCATTTGAATGCAAGAAATTGATTTTCAGATAACTCCAGGTATTCCGGTCTTTTCCTTTGATTTCAATATTATAGACGATATTTAGGGACGTTCAATAGTCGCAAACAGTTAAATATTTTCATCCAAAATCGTTTGAAGGGGATTCAAAAGGGACCCAAGCGAGAAAATTATTTTTCCGCTCCTAACAGACCCGTATAAGTACTTAGTGCCAGAAATGAGCATCACCCATTTGGGTGCTTTGCGGTTCTTCAAATTATATTGGTTTAATTTACATTCTTATAAATCTGTCAGGAACCCGTTCCCAAGTTCTACATTTCCTGCTGATGGCTCTCTTAAAAGCTCGGAAAAGATCATGTTCATCAATATAAATATCATTTAAGACTTCACCGCCAACTTCTTCGAGAGCTATCGCTAGAGCTTTTCGCAAATCTGGACTTAGATGATCAACTATCTCTCCGATATTGATTTCAGCCATATGATTTCCCCCGTTAACAAATTTGAATAATTCCTGAACAGAGAGATAAGCTTCAGTCTTCTTCCTTCTCTTCTTGATCAAATACGCTCGCTGTGTCACTTTGACTTGGTGCTTTCCGCGTGTAAGCAGGCACTTCAGGCAGTTCGTCAGCCCGGAACAGTGGACCCTTGACTACAGCTTCAAGCAACTCTTTCTGCTTCGGATACTCTGTCAGAGTCGCCTCAAGGACCCATAATAACTCTAGGAGCTCTGTCGTGAACTCGCTTGTCCATCGTTCAGGTCGAATATCATCCAGTGGGGATGATTTTTTTCCGTGCCCCGCTTTCATTCGATAGTTGAGCCAGGACTTTACGACACGCAATCCGGAAACCTCAAATTCCCATATTTCTAGAGAAACCGGTCCAAACTCACCATCTCCAACACGAAGAACTTTCTTTTCGACATCGTACGAATATTTATCCGGATAACTGTCATTGCTCTCAGGCAAGGCTTTCGTGCACTTCGCTACCCCTATCGGAATTACCCCTCTTTTCTTCCCGGTTGGGATAAGACGCTCGCCATATGTGTGGAGCCAGATCAATCTTTTTCCTATGGTTACGGTGGTCTGAAAAAGGTCACGGTCTTTGGTAATTGGTATCCTCAATTCTCTTGTTTCAAGCTCTTTTGAAAAAATATCTGTGAATGTAGAATTTGCTGCAACTCCGTAAACATAGGCTAATAGATCCTTCGGTGTGATAGAAAACTCTAACGTATCTTTCAGAATGTCGCGTAATCCGGGAACAATATTTTCCTCTGCAGCTTCAATGTCTCTATATAATGGAATTATGTCCTTTGCGCCTCGACCTGAAAAGTAATCTCTATCTGGTATATCTGCGCTTGCGGTCAATGCAGGACCTTTTCCAGAATGCTTCGTCAACAAGCCGAATACATATATCTGGTGATCACTGTGGGCGCGCCATAATGTTGGTGCGGCGCGGTCGATCATCCGAGCATCTGCTATGAGATATTGCCGGTCGAATGATCTATACCCGTAATGAATTATTTCGGGGCAAATGTCCTTTTTTGTAATACTTTTTACTGGTATCAATCTGTCTTTGCCCGGCGGTAATTCCATTGGAGCGTCGTGAATTTTTCGCCCTGTCGGTGATTCCTTGAAGAGCGATATTTTGTTTTCGGGCTTCGATTCAGACAGTATCTTCCATCGTTGCTTGAGTATATCCTTGTCTGGTGCGACCACCCACGTTCTTCCAGGCATCACACCTGATTGTTGCCACGGGAATACATCAGTAATGAGGGGCCAATCGAAATATTTACCTTTTCCGGCAGGTCTGAAGGGTGCCTGCCACTCTGTTGGACATAGTTCCCAAGAAACATCTGCGAATGATTTTATGGATTCAAGCCGTTCAAGTTTATCTTCTTTGGACCCCTCTATTATATGAGCGTAATACACTTTTGCGGGCTTACTGTTACTATGCTTTTCATATCGCGTGGCAATGGTTATCGCGACAGGTGTTTTTATCGCAAAAATATTTTCACTTTTGCGTGCCCCGCGGGAGTCACCCCCTAAATCCAATACCCAAATTTCATCGCATGCCCGCCTCATGTATTCTCGCATGCCAGAAAATGCATCGCCATCAATGAAGGATGATGCACTTACGAAAGAAACAACGCCCGGACCGATTGACAATTCATGATCGAAGACTTTCCAAAGTGCCCAGCGCCAAAAATAAACATAAAGGTTATAAAGGTTCTTTACATGCTTACCATGACCTGCCTTGATTGCTGGATACAGGAATTCCTTGAGGATGGACCCTTTACCGGTTCCATCGTCTCCCCAACGAACCCATCCCCCCGTTCGTGCTTTATTTGTTTCCTCAGCTGCTTCATGTCGGTCATAGGGAGGGTTTCCGAGACAGACGATTACAGGCACCTGAGACTTGACCTGAAGAGCACGCTTGTGCTGCTCCGCGATAGGTTCTAGAAAAGTGGGAAGTTTTGGTGGGACAGTTCCAGGTGCTTCAAGAGTGTCAGTTAAAAAGACACCCAGCCCCTTCTTTGGTATCCTTACACGACGATCCATCAACGCTCTGCTGATACGGAGCTCTGCAACAGCATACGGCCCCACCATGATCTCGAAACCATATAGATTCTCTGCAAGGGCGGCACCTCTAGCCGCTACAGCACCTTTCCCCTGCTTTTCCTCTATTTTCTTCAGAGTCTGCTCGATGACCCCGAGTAAGTAAGTCCCTGTGCCCAATGCTGGATCCAACGTAACGACATCACGGTCCGCAAATCCATCCTTCCTGTTCAATCTGTTCACGAGCAACTCGTCAATGAGCTTTACCTGGGCGTGAACAACTTCTGCCGGGGTATAGTAAGCGCCGGCATCCTTGCGGAGAACGGGATCGTAGACAGTAAGAAAGTCCTCATAAAAATAGAGCCAGGGATTCCGAGGTCCTGTCAAGGCGTCGGAGGAGACAGCGCCCACAACCCGCAGTAGAAGGCCGAGAGATGCAGATAATTCTTTTCGAACACGCTTGTCAGTCAATACTTGGAGTGCGCGGGAAAGCAGGCTGTGCTCAGAGTCCAGCACGTCTTGTGCATTTTCCAAAGTCAAGGGATCGGCCCCTTCGCTTCTGGCAAGCAACAGAGCGAATGTGACTGTTTGAGCATAGGCATCAGCAAACTTATCATTGGTTGCCCCAGGAAAGAGCAGCTGTCGCCAATCCTCGGCTAGATTGACAAGCGCGGATTCCTCATCCTTGAGAGACTCTGTAACATCGTCACGGAGCATCCTGCAGAGGGGTGCAAGTAACTCGGCAAGTCCCTTCGCGTCCTTCGGGACGATGGGCTCCCAGCTAAAGAAATCCGTCAGGATTGGTAATAGATTTTTTGCAGCGTCCTCACCAACAGCTTTCGAACCATCTTCGGTAACATCCCCCTCCATACTCACGAGTTTTCCAATGCGTTCCCCATTACGGTACAATCCCCATTCATTCCCGTCGCAATAGAGAAGATTCGGCAGCACCTTGAAGCGGTTCCACTGCTCCTTGTTACGACCTTTGAATTTAGTTGTATCAGCTCCGGTGCCGGGTGCCTTCAATTCGACGTAGCCGACAAGAGCTTTGTTCACAGCAACTGCGAAGTCCGGTTTGCCAATACGATCTGCTAGAAGGGCTTCTCCGGAACAGACAACCTTGAGAGACAGAAGCTTCCCTGTCTCCTGAAGGAGAACTTCAAACGGTCCTCGAAGTTGATCCTCAGGCTCTCCGACCGCTGTCAATGAGAATTTCTTTTTGATTGTGCTAGCGAAATCCCGAAGAGATGACAGAATGATAGCTTCCTTCATGATGGACTTCTCTCCTGCAAAAAAAGAGACGATATGAGTATGATCAACAATGAAACCTCAACAAGACCGTGAATTTCATAACATAAAAGCGGTCTGCATGGAATGAAATTCATTACCTATTTCCCCAGTTTGTATCCCAGCGAGAGAGACCTTCCGAGCAACCAACTGACCAATGCAGAGAATGAATCTCTAGGTCAGGGTCTACGCAATACCCTTCTAACCAACTTCTTCAACGCCTCCCACATGATCTTCAGCATCAGCTGCTTTTCTCCTTGAACCACCATGATCCGTACCTCCTTCGATATGAATAAAAAAACAGAGGGATGCATGCGGTGCAAAAGGGAGTCCCCTTCGAACCCTTTATGCTGATCCGCATGCAAACCCTCTGGTTGGTCATCCCCTGTATTCCATCAGCAATAAATCCATCCGTGTTCCGGACTGTAAAATTTGCGTTGTTTCATCATAGGCATCAGGAAATCGTTTACCACTTCGTTGTATTTCATCTGCCGCTCCCACGTCTTGAGAAATGCGAGCATGGCGTTGTGCGCTGTCCACCAGTAACCATAACGGTCATTGTATTTCTCGGTGGCGCCTTCTTTGATCTTTCCTGATTGCTGAAACATCAGGGTCATTGCTTCCTGAATGAGATCCTCCTTGATGGATTGAGCGACAGGGTTCCATCTGAAGTTCTTGTAGAAGACCTGCTTCGCTATGCTGTAACAGATTTCTGGTCGGAAATTCTCACGGTCGATGATGACCTGCTTCTTCATGTAGTTCTTCGTGAACCAACCTCGCTTGAGTGCCACTCGTGCACAACCTGTCGAGATACCGTATTTCGACGTGAGCTCCTTGACGGTGAGATCAGGCGGCACCTGGACCCTTTCCCTCCGTATCTCGGGGGTCGTTTCCATTATGGATCCTCCGCTTATGAAGGGGACTGAGTGATCGGGGATTAATGGATGGACTGCTGCAGGATGGGGGATGAGAAACGTCAGGATGGACCGGATTGCCAGGATCCTGTGAACGCGGTCAGTCCTGTCGCTTCAGAAATAAATATATATAACTCAGAGGGGATATAATGAATTGCTAGCAGGTCGTTGTTAGGTTGGAATGAAGGTTAGGTTGCTGTGTATGACTGGTACAGCACAATATCTATTTGTATCCCTGATGTGGCGGAGATGTTTTTTTATTGAAATAATATTATTCCTTGTTTGATTATTGCATTGTGTGTAGTGTTCGGAGAAGCGAGAGGAATCTCATATGATCTACATCGCCTATTCCGATGAAAGTTATAGAAATGAAAGATACCGCAGTATTGCAACGATAACATTTCCCAAAATACACCTGGAAGATATCAATGAAAAAATATCAATATGCTTGAGTTCATCAAACGTATCAGAATTCAAGTGGCAAAAACTGCGAACTGCTAAATATCTCTTTTGCGCGAGCAAAATTGTTAAAACCACATTTGATATCCTGGATAAGTATGACGCCCGCATTGATACAATTATTTGGGATACGCATGATTCTCGACACAATGTTGTAGGTAGAGATGATGAGGCCAACTTTGAAAGGATGTTCTATCATCTTCACAATAACACGTTTAAAAAAAGAGTCAGGAATGCAAAGTGGGAAGTCTATCCAGATGAAAATCTCGCGATTGATTGGGACACCGTGGCCACATGTCTTGAGAGCGGCGGTAGACGTTATGATATTAGAGAATATCCCCTCATCGGCGAATTTCTATGCAGCAACTACTATTTCATTCAAAAGTTCGAACAGATTCAATCGAATCTACATTATTGTTGCCAAATGACTGATTTGTTTGCAGGGTTAGCGGTCTTTTCGAAAACGCATTATTCCTCGTATAAAAAATGGTTAGAAAACAGAATTCCTGGATTATGGAAACAAGATATTACGCCTGTCACTAATCGTGAGGAATATAGATATACATTGCTCCTGAATTTTATTACTGATTGCAAGGCGAGGAAGTTGGGGGTTAGCCTAGATACAAACAAATGTTTATTTACAATGAAACCGAAAAACCCCATTAACTTTTGGCATTACAGACCACAACATGAACACGACAAAGCACCCACTGAATAATCTATTTTTACCTGTGTCGTTATGATAATAATATCACCTCCTCGGTCAGAAATTGAAGAATCCCGCATTCTAATATGATAGCATTCACGAAGCATGATCTTCATCATAAGTGACCGTCATAATGAAAATATTGGTCTCATGTTGTACAGGGGTTCTAGCACACATCTATTTGCGTATTAGTTGTTCAATTCGGATAGAAGCATGATCTACGCTGTCACATACAAGCTGTGCGGTCTAATAGGTCCCATGGGATACGTTAGTGAGAACAATGATGAGGTCCTCGAACATGCTGTGGAAATAGCTGCCATTGCTCTGGACCAGATGGACGATGCGGTTGCACCATCGAATTGGCATGACCTTAAAGGAGACATCGCTGATCCCAGAAATATACTTCACGCTACTAGTATAGACGAGCGCAGAAACGCCATTCGACAAATTAGTGATCACCTGAAGTCTGACAATTCTGGTTTTATCGATCTTTGGGAATACGCTGACGTGTTGTCCCTCATTGAAGAGCATGATATCGAGAGTTGGTGTAGTGATCGGTTGAAGAAAGCTATCGTCGAATGTCGGAGAAATGTTTCATCTCTAATTCACTTGATTGCCGAAGAGTGGTCAGAAATTTAAGATTATCCAGATAGAATAATCCAGGGGCAACCATTCACCTAAATTCGTGAAACGTAAGAGGTACAGAATAGCGAATTATGAAGATAATATTGAAATGTGCATGTATTTCAGCCTTGATGTATTCGTTTCCTTTATTTTTACTACCCATAGCAAATGCACAAAATATAAATGAGGTGTTTCAGACTGTTGCATATCTTCACGGAAAAGGAGAAGTGGAGCGCGCCTCAATTGATGGTATCGAATATGAAATATGGCTAAAAGGGGTGGGTGATAATAATCCGCGTGTATTCAGAAAGGGTCATTCAGGGACAGGTTTTTTTATTAGAAAAGGCACGAAGATCTATCTTATCACTGCGAAACATGTAGCGAGGACCATGAAATACGAACCGAAGGTTACTATCCATGGTTCAGAAGATAGGCCACTAACTTACGATTTGAAAGATTTGACAGGATCCGAGAAAGATGAGTCTTGGTTCTTTCACAGAGAAGCAGATGTGGCACTACTACCTCTCAATCCTTCAGCACAATTTAAAGGCATAATAAAGGTCATAGAATATAGTCAATTACTGATAAGTGAAAACCAATATCACCAATTCAGGAATCGTGTGTTGACCACCGTTGGTTTCCCTCTCTCTTTGGGATTGAAAGGAAAATTTTCACCAATTACTAAGTCATCAAAAGCAGCAAGTAATCTACTCAATTATAAAAGTCCGGACACGAAGACCGATACAACATTCTTAATATTAGATGATCCAAGCGTACAAGGGTTCAGTGGTGCTCCTGTTTATGCATTGAGCGAAGTAAATATGGGGGGTATAGCATTTGGTACTGGAGCATTCGCATGCGTGGGGTTAGTCCACGGCACACTCTCGGATAACACTGGTGGCAAGTTTGCAGCCATAGTTCCAGCCTATTTTATTAGCCAGACCATAGAAAAATATGAGAATAAATAGTGAACCCGATTGCTTATGAATTCGTATTACGAGTATTCTTTAGGGAACAAATACCCATTCTCAAGAAGTCATTAATAGAAATAGAATGTACATAATTGAGCTGCAATATGCGGAATAAATGGTACGGAGATAGCCGTGATCTTGTGAAATGGTCTGTTCTAATCCATATCGCTGATAAGAGTTCCGCGAGACGGATAATACAAATCGCCTATTTTCGTCAAGATAGCGTCGACAAAATTGATATCGATGGGGAATTGTACGATATTCCATCGGAGGTACTAAAGCATTTTAGGGATTTGCGAAGAATTGAGACCCTATCATCATACATAAAGATAAGCGTATTCGACAAGGTATTTAATAATCGGGAAGATTATCTGAACCAAGTAAAGGAATATATAAAATCATTTGCTGATCATAGCATTGTATTTTTGGATCCCGACACCGGTCTGGAACCAAAGGATCCAAACTTGAAACATGTTCTAGAAATAGAAGTATTCGAAATCTGGTCTGCCCTGAAAGAGAATGACATTCTCGTTTTTTACCAGCATCAGACAAATCGAGATGGCCAACCCTGGATAGACGAAAAAAGAACACAGCTTGAGAAAGCAATCAAAGTATCGAAAGGATCAGTAAAGGTAGCGTATGGGCCAATGATGGCTCGAGATGTCGCATTTTTCTATATATCAAAGTAGGGGAATCTAAATATAGTGTTAGCGCTCATAATGGAGAACATTACGATCGTACAGGCTATAACCCTCTCCATCGCGGTTGTGGGAGCAGTTTTAGGTATCATCAATACCTGGCACAGTCTCGATGTGTCCCGTGTGAAGCTGAAAGTCCGTCCGGCACATGCGATACCTGTCGGAGCAGTCATTCCTGCACTCACATTTTGCATTGAGGTCACGAATCTAAGCACATTTGCTGTCACCGTGTGCGACGTGGGCGTATTCTACCATGGTACAGATAGGCGAGGATCGTTCGTTAATCCGTTTTTGCTTGATGGGGGAAAATGGCCACGCAGACTAGAGCCACGATCTTCTGTCACGGTATATGGAGAACGCCCGGAATCACTTCCCAACCAGCGTATCAAATGCGCATATGCAAGAACTCAATGTGGAGTCACAGAGACTGGCACCAGTCCAGCGCTGAAGCAGATTGCCCGCGGAACGCAATAAGCTAGTGTTATTGGCATACGCTTCCTCTACATCTTCTCTGAGATCATGATGAAACGCTATTATACTTCGAGAAACAAACCGCACAAGCTGACTGTTCAGGAATTGTATCGGAAACTTCTGAATGCATATATCCTTCTGCGCAATAAGGACTATTTCAAAGGAAAAGCTGGAATAACGAAAAATAACCTACCAGAAGAAATTACCCTAAAAGCTGAGCTCGCTCTTGGTTTCCAAGCATTCCCGATTTCAAAATGGCGTGATAATAATATAGTCGTGACAGAAGACCATATCTTCGATGTTATAGAATTACTATGTGATTATGTATCCAAACCTGGCGAATGGACAGAAATGACAACGGATACGGGCTGGAACTATACCGATTATGATGGCTATGATGATGCTGCAGGTCAGACAGAATATTTAGAGCTTGTGAATTCGTTTTTATGCGATTACGGGTCCGGATATGAACTTACAGGAGAGGGCACCATACTCTCCATTGGATCGTCTGGATTGCAGTATATTTTAGACGCAGACATCATACCGTACGACGAAGCAAATGTAGACGGTAAGGTTCGAAAAGCTATTCTGAAATGGAGAAATCGTCATCTAGACATGGGCGAAAGAAGACAAGCGATTAGAGAATTAGCAGATGTCTTCGAGTGGCTCAAGAAGACGAAGAAATTGGAAAAAGTGTTGAACAGGAAAGATGAAGCGGCCATTTTCGAAATAGCAAACAGCTTTGCTATCAGGCACCATGAGCCAAAGCAAAAGAAAGAATACGATGAGACTATTTGGTATTCATGGATATTTCATTTTTACTTAGCGACATACCATGCTGTTATCAGAATGTTAAAGAAATGAGTTCATTCTGATAGCTAATATTTCATAATCGAGGGTATATTTTTCAAACATATCTGCTTTGCTGATTCCACAGTAAGATTCCCGGACTGTGTATTTACTCTCTAAAATGAAAAAATGGGTCCCACGCTGTACAGGGGTTGAAGCACACATCTTTTTGCGTTTTTGTTTTTGAAAATCGCATTCCCTTAATTTTATTCGATCGAACGAGCGTGGGTATATGCTGTGTACCGAGAGGAAGTGGCTGAATGGAATATATTCCCGAAAACCCGCATAGCTATCATCTCGAAATCCAATAAGCAGGTGATAAGAGGCATCGATGCCCAAGGTATCTGAAGTGTATAAAGAACTATACCATTACACCACCTGGGAGGGACTTCTAGGCATCCTGGATAGTCAATCAATGTGGGCAACAAACTATAAATTCCTGAACGATTATTCAGAGATTGTTCTTTTTAAAGACAAACTGGTTTCTTTAGTCCGCCCACATTCGAGCGAGACGGTCAAAAAGATCATCCGACATTTTCCGCACACGAAGAGCATGGTCGAAGAAAAAGGAGGTGTTGAATCAGTTATTCATCATGAAGCGGAAGTATTAGTTAACGCGCAATATAGTGCTCTAGGGGATGATATTTATATTCTTTCATTTTGCGGGCAACATTCGAACCAAAGCATAAATGACAACGGACTATTGAGTCAATGGCGAGGCTATGGGAGCGGAGGAGGTGCCGCGGTGGTATTCGACACCGAGATATTGGAAGAAATAATGGATATGGAATCAAGTCGCTTCGAATACAGTGCAATGTATCTCGCCGATGTTGTGTATAGCGGTGACGAGCAAATACTAAAAGAAGAACTTGCAGAAGATCTTTCTATTATAGCCGATGTTGTAAAAGAGTTCTTCGATTTCGATAATTTCTGTAAGAGAAAATTTATTGATTCCTCAAGAGCCTTTCATCCCTTTGTTCGATGCATTAGCAGGTATAAGCACTACGGCTTCAGTGAGGAAAATGAGGTGAGGGTCATTGCATTGCCCACGGAACTTGATGGAGAAATTGAGCGCCGCGCTAGGGCTGATGGGGTAACTTTACGGCCACAGAAAGAAATAAAATTCCGTAAAAATGGAGGGCAATGTATACCTTACATTGACCTATTTGATTCTAACGATATTCAACTTCCCATTTCGAGAATTATCATTGGGCCTCATAAGGAAAAAGTAGCACGGGCGGAAGAACTCTCTGCAAGACTTGGTACGACACACATAAGAATAATTTGTTCCGACATTCCTTTTGTATGCTCTTAGGACAGTTATCGCAAAAGTATACTTTCGGTTCCCCCTTTCAATCCTCATTCCCTTATATTGCTGAAGAGGATAAATAACAAGGATATGGCAACCTCAAAAAAACAATTCACCTCTGAAGAAGGTAAACCTGCGTATAAGATCGTTGATGGGCACACTTTTGAAAATGCAGTAAGAATTAAGACAAAGTGGAAGGGGAAAAATCGTCTTCTATGGATTGAAAAGACTGCCATCGATGAATTTCTAGCTCATCCAGAATATTTCAAAGAAACCCCGAGGCTTGTCGATAGCGGCAAACTTCCGCACGAAACACGAGGAAGAATAAAGATGGGTCCCAGAGGGACGGTTCTTAGATGGAATGCATGTCTTGTTAAAAAAGGAGAAGGCTGTTTCATTGCCACAGCTGTTTATGATTCCGCTTCTGCTTCTGAAGTCGTATATCTGATAAATTTCCGTGACAAAATTTTACTCCCAACCTTAATTGGTAAACTACTTGTCATGTTCTATTATCAAATATCTCCCCCCATATCGGGCTTTATTTCAAGACATATAATTCTCAAAAGACTTGTAAGAGTGTTTTTTATTGATCCAGTTATTAGTTGTATTAAAGTCTTTTGGCAAGGTGGTCGGGTCTGACCAGCGCGGCACCTATAAAAAGAAATGAAGAAATGCCCAACAATTCGCTGAAGAGAGACGAGCCAAAAAGCCGCCGCGCCCTTTAGCTGTCGCGTTAGGCATTCAGTTCAGTAATAATAATACTCAACAATCAAAAAGACCTGGACTGCTCATAAGTAGGTGAAAGAAGCAAAACTCACATCATAAACAAAAACCGGGGTCAACCTTCTCCTGGTCAACCCCGGTTTTTTCGCTATTCGCATTTCATATGGGTAAAATCCCATCCGCATATACCTCTTCCTTTCCCTTGAAGCTTCGGCACCTGTGACCCACCTCGATTAACTTGTCATTTCGCAGACAGTATTCTTTCATATCTTCACCATTGGGACTCTTCACTGGATCGTAGCTCACGCGTCCTTGTTGATAAATATCAGAATTGACAGAATTGACAGGTTCCGATAGTCATATCGGTCAATTCTGTCAATTCCATGGAGCAGTGTATTGTATGCCGTATCCTGGCGGTCAGAAAAGAAGCAGATCTTATCAAGCCCTTTCAAAAAAAGAGGGCGCGCACGAGACAAAGGGATATTCCCCTTCTCGTTGATCCCTTGTGAGAATCCATTTGCACACCCTCTGGTTAGTCTAATTCACCATCCCCAACACCATCCCACCCACCCTCTGCAGCCTGAACCGACCCTCCGCTGACAGAAGTTCATATTGTGCCGCCTTCGTGTAGGTATTAACCACCGAGAACATCGTGAACCCATACTCCTGTGCTAGAGCCCACTCCACCGCTTCCTTCTCCTCCTTCCGAAGCTCAAACTGCCGATTGAAGCTCTCTATGGTTGCCTCGGGATTGTCCACCTTGCTCTCCAACGAGATCTGGAACTGCTCCCTCTGCTGACCAAATCCAGCCTTCAGATTGTTCAAGACTCCCGGGAGGCTTGAAAGGAGCTTGTCGGATACATGACGGTAGGAAGCAGAAACTTCCGTCTTGGAGATCATCCCATTGGTGCAGATCAGTCTCAGGGTGAACGTGGAAATCGAAAGAGCTGCCAATCCTACTTCCGAATTCGACACCGAGACTCCAAAAGTCAGCTTGTCACCATTGACCTTGAAGGTTTCCTTCTCATCCGGGACACTGACCAGCATGAATTCGTCATCCAGCGAGCATTGAACTCGGGTGCTGGGTTTGTATCCGAGCTCAATCAACCTATCAAGCACTTCTAGGTTGTCGGTGGGAATGTATCTGGGGGTAAAGATCGCCCTGATATCCCCTCCATCGAACCGAAAGAACAGCTTGTCGTTCTTTTCGCGCTTGATCCAGTAGTTGAGATTGTTTTGCTGGATATCCACTGGGCATTTCCGCAGATAGTGGATCGGGATTCCGAGTCGGTAACAAATGCTCTGCTGAGCGATGGGACGCAAATTGTAGGTCGCACCCGAGATGCAAACTCGCTCTAGGTCCGTAAAGGAGACGTCATCGACAGGAATCAATCTGTCCTCATGGGTCCTGGCCATGTTTGCAACTCGATCATAGACTTTTTCAAGGGTCGTCATGCTGGACATGTTTCTTCCTCCTTTTCTGTCGACCTAACCCTAGGTCGCTTCTTTTTCTTCTCAGCTTTCGGGACAACATCCGGAGCAGGTTCCTTATCGCTCTGATGATCACCTGCAGCGTCAGGATCGTCTGACTTTGTTTCAGCATCAGGGGGTTCTCCTTCAGTCTCACCCGTGTGGATGCTTGGTTCTCCGAGGTCAAAGAGGGCAATGGTCACAGGTAAGCTGATCGTAGGTTGGAGAAGCTGAATCTCTGCCTCAACCAGTTCCTTGGTGCTCCCGAGGGGGGATTTCTCGCTTCTCTGAGAGGTCAGAAGGACGATTCCAACCTCGATCTTCTTCTTGTCGAATCCCACCTGGAGTCTGAGCAGGGCGTCCTGGATGTACTCGTAGCTCGAAAAGCTGCCGTCGATGGCGACCCCATTCCTCAATCCCTTGTACTGGTAACGTCGCCCATCCAATATGCTCAGGGGTTCTTCTCTCCAGTCCATGTCGGAGAGCGCCTGACGGAGAAGTTCTCCCCGGTATAGGGTTCCCTGCAGGCAATCGTCGAGGTAACGCATGGTGGAGAGGACCATATTGCCCATCTTCTTTTTTCTCAGGATCTTGTCGGAATCGCGAAAGTATAGTAATTCAAATGACATAGCTGTATCTCCTTTCGGCGGTATTTATTTTCGCTTTGCGGTTGTCATATCATTCACCCTCAGATAGTCGCAGATCAAATACATGTCTCCTATGCGGCGTCCCTCTTCGATCCTGGACAGGAGGGTCGAATACTGCTCTGCCGTAAATAAACCGTCCTCGTAGATGGCCCTCACAAAGCTCTCCACGATGTCGAACGAGGATGCCCCGAAACCCCATTTCCAGGATTGGTCATTGTAGACAAGGTTCCCGAACTTCTCGTTGCACCCCAGGTACCAGAGGTTAGAATCGCCTGAAATGGGTCGGTCTTCTCGATCAAAGCACAGTCCGGCATCCTTCATCAGAAAGTCGTAAATCTCCTGACCGGTCGCCTCTCTGTCGATCATCTCGTCGCTGAAGTTTTCCGTGTAGATCTTGCAGTAGATGTTCACGTATGCCTTCTTAGGTTCCTTCATGGCACTCTCCTTAAAATGGGAAAGGGGAAGGTCAAAATTGATCCTTCCCCATTCGAGATAGGGTTTAAGGGAGATCTCTTGCTGTGGTTGCTTTGAGAAGGTTCTGGAGGGGCTTATGAGTTGCCTTCGACCCCCATTGCTTCATCCAGAAAGATGGACTTCTTTGACGGTTGGGAAAGGTAAGTGTGACTCCAGCTCAGGAAGAGCAGCTTCATCGCCCGACTCATGGCCACAAAGCAAATCCGGCGCTCCTCCTCGATATCGCCCTTCTTGGAAGGGAGTATCCCCTCGACCAGTCCGACCACGAAGACGACAGGGAACTCCAGCCCCTTCGCTTTATGTATGGTCATCAGGGATACCCCTTCAGTGTCGTTGGTACTCTCGTCCTGGAAGGTCTCCGTGTATTCAAGAAATGCCTTGATGCTGGAAAACCGTGTTGCCGCGAGTTGCAGCTGGTTCAGGTTCTGGATCTTGGAGTCATCGGGGGTCGGGATATCCTCATCCGTCACATATCGGTCATAGTCCAGATTGTTTCTCAGGAGATTGATGACCTCGGCTGGATGCAGGGTATGGGCAAGCTGAGTCAGGGGGTCCAGAAACGCAACAAACTCCTTCACGTTCTTCCGGATAAAAGGGGTATCCGGTCTGAATGATTTGAGAGCTTCATAGAGGTGGACCCCCTTGCTTGCAGCCTCCTCCTCAAGCTGGGTGATGACTTTCCTGCCTATGTATCTGGTAGGCACATTTACGATGGATAGAAGCGCCTCGTCGCCGGCATCGGAGTTTGCATCTGAGATGACCCTGAGATAGTCCAGGAGCTTCTTCACTTCGGGTCGATTGTAGAAACCCAGTCCATTCTCGATCCGGTAGGGGATCTTGTGTTGAGAGAAGGATTCCTCCAGAACCCTGCTCTGAAAGTTCGCACGATACAATACAGCGATGTCCTTATACTCAAATCCCCTGTTCCAGATGAGCTCCTGGATCTCGTTGACCAGGTTGAGTGCTTCTCCTTCCTCTGATGATCCCTCCAGGACAATGACCTCCTCCCCATCGGGATTCTTCGTGGTCAGGGTCTTTTGAATCTTTCGCTCGTTGTGCTCGATGAGGTTCTGGCAGACTCGTAATATCTGAGGGGTGCTCCGGTAGTTGCGGTTGAGGATGAAGACCCTCGACCCTGGAAACATCTGCTCGAAGTTGATGATGTTGCGAACCGATGCGGAGATGAACCCGTAGATGCTCTGCCAGTCATCCCCGCAGACCCAGAAACTGGAGCCGTTGTTGGAACCTTCGATGAGGGTTTTCAGGATCTCAAGCTGCAGAGGGTTCGTGTCCTGATACTCATCGACCAGCAGATGAAGATAGCGCTCTGTGTACTTCTCCCTGATGGATGGGTTCTCATGGAGCAGACGATATGCCCTGACCAGGAGGTCGTCGAAGTCATAGAGATACTTCCTTTCCTTCTCCAGGTCGTAGCGCTCGTAGACGTCCGCTACCTTGAGCATGGTCTTGTCCCCTTCGTAAAGGTTCTTGAACTCCTCGACCGAGATGAGGTTGTTCTTTGCCAGACTGATCTCCTGCATCACCATGCCGAGGGAGAGATTCTTGACCTTCAGGTCCCTCATGATGTTGCGGATGAAAACAAGCTGGTCTCTGCCGGAGAGGATCTCGAAGATCCTCCCTTCGCTACGAAGCAGGTAATGGCAGAAGCTGTGGATGGTGCTCAATGTGACTCTGGATGCCTGATTGCCCAATACGGGGATTAGTCGTTGCCTCATTTCCTCCGCGGCATTTCTCGTAAACGTCAATCCAAGGATGTTTTCAGGGGCTACTCCATGTTCAATGACCAGCTTCCCGATCCTCTCCATCATGGTGCGTGTCTTTCCTGACCCCGGTACAGCGATCACCGCTGCCGTTCCCGTGAGAAAGCTCGCTGCCTTCTGCTGCTCCTTGTTCAATCCCATGGTTTTTGATCACCTCGCTTTCTTTCTCCAATACCTCGATGCTCATGTAGATTCGAAACATCACAGCCACCAGGTCATCCAGTCTGGGGTCCGTCTTGTCCCTCAGGATGTACTTCCTGAGCATCTTCTCCTTTTCCCGAAGGAGACTCTTCATAAATCCAATGACCGCCTCTGTTTGATGGTTTTCCAGAAGGACCATTACGTTCAATATCCTCCTTCTTCGCTCTCCGTGTACAACGGTCAGGTAGTCCTGTGCCTCCGTTATGATCTCTGTGGTCATTGTCCTCACCTCTCAAACCACTCGTCGCAGTGCTTCTTGTACGAGCAGTTCTTGCATCGCCAATTTTGTGAGCCGTCGTTTGGCACAAAGACTCCATTGGAGATGCCCCTCCAGACCTCACCAATCTTCTTTTCTGCCCGCTTGAAGTCGGATTCCGTCCTGCTGGTGTAGTACTGCTCGAACTTCGGCGTCTTGGTCTTGATGAGGCAGTCGAATCTCAGCAGGATCTCCCTGTCTGCATGACCGTTTGCCTTTGCCGCCATCTGGTACAGGGTCAACTGGAAGTTCCGGTCCACTTCGTCAGCGGAATAAGCTCTGCCGCTCGTTTTCCAATCCACAACGATGATGGTCCCCGATTCATCCTCCTCGACCAGATCGAAGGCGCCGATGATCTTGATGGGACATCCCTCAAGGGTGAAAGAGAAGGGCTCCTCGATGGCTAGAACCTTGAACTCGTCGTGGGGGCACTTGTGGTAGTAGGTGGTGAGAAGCTCCTTGCCCTCCATAAGAAGGGTCTTGAAATCCTTCCCATCGGCATACTGGATTTCTTGACCCTCTACCGCTGCCTTCCAGTATCTTTCAAAGCGCTCGTGCAGCTCCTTTGCGGTCATGGTCTTCCCGTCCATCTTCTGCTTGTGAAAGTCGGCAAGGGCAAGGTGGATACAACTTCCAAACTCCAAGGCATCGGCACGGAACTCAGGTGGGAGATGATCGATCCTTCCCAGTTTGTAGAGCAATCCGCAGTCGATGTAGTCCCCGATACTCGATGCTGAAAGATGGGGTTCCTTTCTCAAGTCGCTTAATTTCATGTAAACCTCCTGGCTGAAAAACGCAGGATCCTGCGCTTTTTATGAAAGTAGGGGCAGAGACACACCAATCCCTGTGCATCCCTGCCCCGGATGATGAGGGGAACTATGTGGTTATGATGGGGATTGCGGACTAGGAGCTTTGCTGGAGGGTTCGAATCAGTCCTGACGCATCCTTCTGGGAGAGGTGCTCGACCTTGACACCGTAGGCATCGACGGACATCTTCTCAAGCTCCTCTAGGGATACTCCTCTGCGACGTGATAGATTGGCGATGGCATTTGCCTGTGCAGAAGAGATCTTAGGAACAGTCTCCTGCTTGGATTTGCCTTTTCCGTTGCCATTGCCACCAGCCTGAGGAGCAGCTTGTGTCTGAGGGGGATTGCTCCCGTTCTCCTGATTGGGTTGAGCAGCAGGCTCCTGCTTCTTGTCAGGGTTGTCCTGCTTGTCGGGAATCGATCTTGTCTCCTTCTTGTCTGCTCTGGCAATCTTCTTGGGTGCCGCTTGAGCAACCTTCCGGGTCTCTCCCTGTTTCACATCAATGATATCCCCGAAATCCCCAATCTCCTCCAACGCCGTCATACCCACGTTGGTCATGGAGCGAAGAGCTCTTGCAATGGCACGAGTACTGGCCATTCTCAGAAGATGCTTGGCAACTCGGGGATGGCAGTTTTGCGGAGTAGCATCCCCTACATCGGAAAAGACTTCCCCAGACTTGGAGACTACGATTGCCCTGCAGATTGCCATGTGATCGTTCTCCTTGGTGGGAAGCTGAATCGGATCGACGTCGATTTTGAGGATTCCCCTCTGGTGGGCAAGATCCAGTAATCCAGCATAGAGCACGAAGTCCTTGTTCTCGATTGTGGTGATGAAACGCTCATCGAGTTTGGGTTTTCTCCTCTCCAGGAACTGCGCCTTCTCCTGATCGCCATTGGGAACGCAGCTTGCTACTGCCAGGACATGCTTGCACTTGAATCTCTGGTCGTTCTTGATCCCCTTTGCGAAATCGCCGCAGGTGCAGGAATACTGGTCCTCTGCCGCATAACAGACCTTGTAGCAGATCTTGCCCTCGTCGCTCTCCACGTAGAACCAGGTCTCGTCCACCTGGATGACTCTCAGGTTCTGGGACTTCTCACTTCTTTTTTGAAGCTCCACTGTCGTCATGTTTGTTTCCTCCGTTGAAGATGTCTTTGATGAGTATTGCGATGCCGATGATGATCTCCGCTGCCTTGATGATGATCCCTATGGTCTTTTCCTGCATGGCATCCCCTCCTTGCACTAGAAGGGGACTTCTTCTTTGGCTTCTCCCTCCTTGAAACCCCTGCCGTCGGTCTTGATGAACTCAAGGGTATTGGCAATCAACTGGTAGGTGCTCTTGGAGACACCCTCATCGGTTTCCCACACGTGTCTGTCGAGCGTGCCGATTACAGCGATTTTTGCCCCCTTGTGGAGACACCTTGATGCGATGTCAGCCAACTTCTGGAAACAGACTACCCGAATCCAGCAGGTCTTCTTCTTGGACGAATGAAAGGCGATGTTGAAGCTTGTGACGGGATTCCCCTCCGAGGAATAGAAGATTTCCGGGTCCGCACCCAGATTGCCTGTGAGAACGCACTGGTTGAGCATGATGATTCTCCTTTCTGAAAGAATTTGTTGGGAATTCAAGAATATCCTTGAATTTTCACTAAGTTATATATATAGAAGTACGCGTTATCCTGGAATTGGTGGGAGGAAGGGATGGCAAAGGAAGATCTTCTCTTTATTCTCAAGAAGCTGCTGCGGACAGATGCCTACCTGGAATTCTTACTACAATTGGATGAATCCGATTTGAGGACTCTGATCGCCTGCATTAGGGACAGGGTTGATCGGGGAAAATAGTAGTAGGTAAATTCTGAAATGAGAAGCCCAAGTGAAGGAATCGATTGGTATATTCGTTGCATCGATTGTGAATAATTTTAGGCTTTCACACTCCTGCTATTGCTCTTGTGGGGGAATGAAGAAAGAAAATCGTCGGAAATGCATCAGACTGATTGTAAATAAGGGGTGATAGTTCGAGAGGAGAAATTGAATGAATAAGTCCCGCACGATAAAAATTCTTTGTATTTTTATCATGACCATTACCACGGCATCATACGCGAATGCGAATACTCTCGATAATGCATTCAGTACAGCAGTAGCGCTAAACTACTGTCATATGTCACTGAGTAAAATCTTGCTTTACAACGATCGAATTGTACTCGATGAGGAGTACAATGAAATCATAAATAACGTCAACCTGGCTAATATCAAGGACGAAGAAATTATTAATTTACTGAAAGATTTAATGGACACCATTACAAAATTTAAATTGCAGGAGGGAGACAAAGAGAGATTTTTAAAAGAATACGAAAGACGCGTAGAGATGGCATTCTATGATAGCCTATCGAATATAAGTATATCGGGAGGTGGGAACCCATACGTAATGGCAGCTCAGACACTCGTAAGCGCTGGGAGTGCATATGCGAATTATCGCAACAACATTGATGCTTATCGAAGAGATCTGGATAAACAATTGTGGCAACTTGAGAAAGAATCGATAACGGAACTAAACCAGATTCGAAAAAGTTTTCTGGAAACATATTGGCGGCTGATGAAAAGGTATAAAATCCCTGAATCTTGGCGTTTGACGGAAAATCAAATCAACTCTTTTATTACCTATTTAAAAGATACTGAGCCGCACCGAAAGATGCGTCAACTCGAAAGAATCAAGGATAAGTTCGAAGCATACCCACCGTTTTGGTATTATTATGGCCAGACTGCGCAGGACTTAACGCAAAATCAAAAGGCACTGCAAGCATACAAAAAATACGGATCTATCAACTCAGGCTTTTTTAGAGAGGATAATTACTATTCTTCTTCACTTATGAACGAAGTCATCTTATTAAATCCTGATAAGAATAAACTGCGTATCATCGACTGCTTAAAAAATATAAATAAGCAGAGCCCTCAAGATTGGAGAAAAAATCTCTTTTCAGCAATGTATTATATAAGATTAAATAATTATGACGATGCTCGGACTCTTCTTCAGAAGAATATCGATAACAACAACAACATTATACTAAATTCACTTATTCTCGCTGAAACTTATGGAAAGGAGAGAAATGAAGAAAAGTATCAAGCTATCATTGATGGCATGCTAAAAGACGATAGCTTTAAAAACCAGGATATCCTGTATTTATTGGGGAGAGTGCCCGAGTATAAAGTCCTCTTAAAAATGAAAGATCAAATTCTAAATATGTACGTGAGCATTCAGGAAAGTACCTTCAAGAAAGATAGTATCATTTTAACAATGCCTGACAAATGGGTATTTAGCGATATTAATAATTTCAATGTCTCACTCATCTTTGATGGATATGAATACCCGACAAATAAAATAACTGCTGATAAAGAAAAAAAATTAGTTAGCTATTATTTCGAAAAGGTTATTGATGTTAATGATCTCATAAAAAATAACAGAAATGTGGAGATAGCATTCAATCTCCAACATTCCGCACAACCAATAGCACTCATTGGCGAGCTCAAAGTAATTACCGTTGATAAAGAGCAAGGGAAAATTCAGAAATGGATTGATGAATATGATTATCTAAAGAAGATACCCTATGCTTCAAAATATGGAAGTCATAAAACGATGCAAGTAATTGGGTTCGAAAAAAAAGGCATCGGAACCAAGAATAAGGTCTATAAAATTATAGAGGGAAGCATAATTGAATAATAGATGCAGTATAATAATTATTGCATTTATTATAACCCTCCTTCTGTATTTCGAGGTGTCGAGTTCTTTCGCAAAAAGCTTTGATCAAGGAAATGAAACACACGAGAAAGATTGGTACGAGTGTCTCGGCATATCCGATAAAAAATCGCAAGCGCATGCAAAAGAACATCTCAGGACAATATCTAATCAAATAGATAAAGTAGACAAATTTTGTTACCGGATAAAAAGGACTTATTTTAGCGAGGGGTCTGGTTTTAGATGCGATACTGGATATCATCGCAACCTTTTCCACTGGGGTTTTAATGCTGATCCGACGAAAGCGCGAGCAGTTGAAATTCATGCGCATAATCTATCAAAAGAAAAACAACAAAATCTATTTAGAGAACTGCGGGATGAACAAAGTCGTAGAAACAGGAAAATAATTGAAGAAGTCGAAATGTTCACAGGTTTTCCCAGGCAGCAGTCACGGGCTTTGGCAACGATTCTATATGACATCCATATTCTGGGTGATTACGAGACAACAGAAATAGGTCCGTTGATTAAGATACACGAAATAAAAGACGACATCATAAAGCATGGAATTACTGATTTGAAGTTTAGCCATGAAGACAGTGAAAAAATAACTCAAGCAATAAGAAATGCCGCCTTGCAAGGGGAAGACGAGAGGAAGCGGGCGAAAAATATAATGAGTGCAATAAAGATGAAATTCCCATCTTTGTTACTTAAATACTATGGTAATACGCTGGTAAAAAATAATATCGTAATCACTCCCGCTGATAGCCAATCGAGCATATTTAGTTTAATACTCGATAAAATTACTTCATTGCGTAAGTAAATTGGCTTTGGTTTACCTGTACGCCAAGAGGGAAAATATAATGAAATGTATAACAGTTTTAATAGTGATATTTCTGGTCTACACCCCCTTCGTGCACGCTTTTGCAGCAAATGTTATTGTTTTTAACTCCTCAAGTTTACCGATATCTGATTGTAAATGTAAGTGCTCAATTGGAAAACTCATATTACCCGAACTGAAAAAAAAGCAATACACCGAAACCATATTATCTGAAGGAAACTACAAGATTGAATGTATAACCGGTGGAGATGATGTAGACCTTAATATCGAAGTTAAAAAGGACGATGTATGGATAGAAATAAAAATGAATGCTCTTCAACTCAATACGATAAGAAGGGTATTTGAACCACCGAAACACTTATATTTAGATTATGAAAAACGCTGAGAATAAAAATGCGTGAATTCTGGCTGATATAATGGTGCGATTATAATCACTTACGAGCAGCTTATCGAGTTATCTGTTCTTACCTCCTCCTCCCCGCCAACCTCTCTCTCACCTGCTCATCCGTCAACCTCCAGACAATCTCGCACTCACATAAGAACCGTTCACTCAGCATAAGCTCCATCATCTCCCTAGCCCCCTCCCAATCAAGTCCACGCTCATAACAGAAATGATTGAACCTCCTGAACAATACAGGTTCTGGTCTATCATACATCCCTCGATGAACGCAGTTCTTGGAGTCATTCTCGCCCCCTTTCTTTTGACAGAGATGCTGAGTGCTCCTGAGGTATGCGCGAAGCTCCAGGATGAAGCTCTTGAGACGGGCAGGATCTAGCAAGTAGATGGCAGTGTCTTCTCGGGATTTGATTTTCTTATGGGGTATAGTGAGCATGTGGTATGTCTCCTTTTCATTTTGTTCACATTGCAATAAGTGCTAATATGCTGTGCACAACTTCAATTGACGATGAAGGCAGAAACATATATTCAAAGATATCAAATATTTCAAGAGTATGGAGCAAGCCCGATGAGAGGAAGACCTTTTATTATCAACCAAGACGGATCTGGTAAGAGATTTCAGTCTATAGAGGCAAAGAAGGGGATCTATGATGAAGGCTGGCTTCAGGAGTTATTAAGAAAGCAGCCGGAATTACTGCCAGTAGCTGATATTGAGTCCATATTCTATCCACTGATTCCAATTGGTCGAGAAGTCAATACCAACAGCGGTGCTATTGATAATCTCTTTATTAGTCCTCGCGGATATCTTGTTCTCGTTGAAACAAAATTATGGAAGAATCCGGAGGGAAAAAGAGAGGTATTAGCCCAAGCAATAGATTACGGAAGCTCCCTGTCGAAATGGACATACACTCAGCTAAATACCGCAGCCAGGCAATATACAAAGAGATTCGAAAAAAAAGAGATGGATCTTGTCGAATGGGTCGAAAGCTTGTATGGCCCTATAGAAGGAGGACGAATATATTTCGAGGATACAGTCAGAAAGAATCTTAGACTGGGACGATTCCTAACTTTGATTGTGGGTGACAGAATACGTCAATCATTGATTGATATGATAGATCATGTGAATAGGTATCCACACTTAGCTATCGACGTAGCTCTTGTTGAGATGCAAGTATATGATATATCAGAAGATAATAAAGGATATCCTCTACTGATAGTGCCGAATGTGGTCGCCAAGACGGAGATTATTGATCGCTCAATAGTCCAAATTACTATAACAAAAGATGGCAATCATAAAATTGATGTAAAACAAGAGAAAACCAAAGATGATAAGAAAAAAAGAATCAGCTTAACAGAAGAAGCTTTCTGGGAGTTGCTGAAAAAACAATCACCTGACGACTACGAAAAGGCGCGAAAGTTAATAGACGAATACAAAGAAAGAGAGGACATTGCTATCGATCCCGCAGATACATCCATTGTCGCGAGATTAGACATTAATGATAGTGGATATCGCGCATCTACGTTCTATGTTAGTCAAAATGGTCATCTAGGAGTATGGCCTCGCACGATTGCGACTCAGTTAGAAAAGGCAGGGCTAGATCGCAAACTTGCGGAAGATTATGGATCTGAGATGAGAACTGTGTTGAAGATGCCGGCTAGACGAGTTGAGCTGAGTTGTCCAGTAAAGAATATCGACTTGGAACGGTTTAAATCTGTGGTCAACAGTTTTATTGACAAAGTTAAAGTCGCTAATTCCGAAAGAGTATAGTTTTTTTAAATAAATAATTTCAGAAATACTTCCTAAGTAATACTACGTCGCGATGAGTAAAGATCGACCAAAACGAATAGCTCTTATTGCACGGGAATCAGCTTCATTGTGTGAGGAATTGCAGCGCTTTCATGCAGATAAAGCAATAGAATACGGCTATTCAAAAGATTTATTGACTAATATGTCTGATGATATTGCTGGCATCAAGGATAGCCCGTATTTGGATGGAGCTGAGGAGTCAATTATCAGATTTCGAAATTTCTTGGCTATAAAAGAAAAGGATATTGAAAAGACTAATATTGCGTCTTTGGCATACACCATAGGTACATCTGCGAGTACTGCTACCGCATTAGGGGAATATTCACACACAAGTCCTATATGGTCTTTCAAATCCATAAAAGAACCACCATCCTGGGATTTAGAGAGAATAGAAAAATACGCAGACAGATTGGACCATATTGATCCTATATTAGGTAAATTGCTTAGATCAGTATGGGATTCTTTTTATGGAGGAGTGGGTGAATACTTGAGATCATCGATGCTCTCCATGAGGCAGTTATATGATCACTTCTTTGAGATAATTGCACCGGATGAAGAAGTTAGAAACTCTGAATTCTTTAGTCTGAAGGAGGGTAAGCAGTGTAACAAAGTATATAGAATAGAGAAAATGAGATATGCTGCAAGAACAAAGGTCCGAGATAAAGAATTAGGCTCAGTATTAGAAACTCAAGCAGAGTATCTTCTTAAGTTGTACAAGGAATTGAACAGATTACATTCGAGGAATAACTTAATGAAAGATGTAATTCGGGACAATTTAATGGCATTACAGGCTCTACTAGAACAGTGGATTGATGGTTTAAAAAGGTAACCCTGAAGATATTTAAAGACGTACTTGCGTTGACACATCTTTGCGTTTTGATGTTCTAATATTCACTTTATTCGATCCGGAATATCTTTCCGTCATTCAAGAGCGTCACATTCGAGAAGTAGTCCTTATATTTTTCCGCATGAGCACTGTGGATGGGAATGGTCGTCGATGGCTTTAGTGCTTCAGTCAGTCTAACCAAATCCTGTACTTTAGCGTGGCCACCAGTATGCAGGTATTCGATGCGGACATCTTTCTCCTGAAAGTATGACCGCAATTTATTTAGGGGTTTACTTGTTTCGAAATAGCCTGGCCACATGGAATAAATCCAGCTAGCGTTCTTAAGGTTCAGGAATCGCTTAATGTCCCAAAGGAAGCCAGGACGAATCAACATAACCGCTTTATGTTCAATCTCTTTTAGTTTTTTCCAGCTGATCCCATTTTTGCGATGCTTTGCCAGTATATCCTTTAGGTTGTCACTCTCTTCAAACCTTCGGGCAAGCAACTGCGGGTAGCATACTCTGATTCTGGGCCATGACGCTTGAGGTATTCTTGCATATTTTCCAAGTATTTCGAGGACTTCAGCAGTATAAAAGTCAACAATAAAACACCTTTGGGTGCGCTGTGCAGCCTTGAAGATGGTTACCAGACGGTCTATGTTCTGACTCGAGGTGCTTACCATTACGATCCCCAGTGTTTCCGAGATCACCCGCACAAACGTATCTTCAAGTTCCTCTTCTGTAATGGCGATTTCATCTGATCGTGAACCGACCATGGTGCCTTCCATGATCAAGACATCCACTGGAGGAGGGTTATTGATTAAGTCCTGGTGTATTATTGCCTTCCTTCCGTGAGCGCGAAAGTCACCCGTGTAAAAGACACTCTTGCCTCCTGCGCTAACGAGGAGGGCATACGAATCAAAAGCTGAATGGTCCATGAGATACGGAGTGATAGTGAAATGTCCTATATTGAAGGGATCCTTGCCCTTATAATATTGAAAAGCAACCTCTTCCGAATTGTGAGATCTGATTTTTGAGGTGATGCCGATCAGTTCAGCCGAGGCTTGGCCACAGTAGATCGGAATATCGGTAGGCAACATTCTCGCCAGACCATAGTGGTCCATATGGGCATGAGATATGACTACCCCGTCGATCTTCTTAACTCCCTGCCTTATTTCGTCGAATAGGGGCTTAGGAAGGGCATCTTCCGGATCATCGTCAAATCCACTATCCAAGGGGAGTCCAATATCCAGAAGTATAGTGGAGCCCATATGGGTCAGCTCGATACAACTGCCTCCTACCTGATGCGCCCCGCGGTGGATGATTAACTGCATAGAAGACCTGACTGCCTGATCATTTTTTGAGGATATCGCTCAGCATTCCTACGCTGCGCATGAATTGCTCGATGCTGGCGCCGTACTTTTCGAATTTGTAATCTGCTTTTGATTGATGACAAGGTTTGCCATTGGCGTCGTATACAGCACCTACCTGGTTATCATAGATTACCCCTTCGATGAGCTTGGCCAGTTTCTTTGCCGTGCGATAGCTCATCTCATGGGATTTTCTGGTGTGCCTGGATTCAAGATTGATCTCGGTCAGAGGCGTAAACCATACCACTTCTGGCGGTTCGTCAGTCCAAAACTCGTTCTTTTCAGGTTCCAGATCGATGAACAGATCGAGTGACACATTTTTCTGTGCTGCGTGATGTCCGAATTGATCTTTGTGGAATCCATTCGCCTTCAGAAGATCAAAGATTTCTTTCATTTTTCGTTTGGAAAGCTTTTTATCCGTTATTACAGCCAGATCTAGGGACACGGCACCACCTTTTGATCAGCTCAAATCCTTGTCTGAAGAGACGAGCGGTTCCCATTTATCTCTCGCCAATTCAGGAATAGAGTCGTCTTTAGTAATGCCAATTTCCTCCTTCCCGGTTTGCTTCCTGTATTTATTGCAAGCTGTGTTGCATTTCTCAATAAACGTCTGTTTTTCCAAGGGCAGCACCATCAGGGAAATATTTATTTCAAATTCAGAGCTGAGATCGTTCAAAACTTTTTTCAGTAGTTGAAGGTTGTTATTTTCGGGTAATGCTGTTTCCTTGTTTATCAAATTGTATTTCTTATAGTAAGCCCGAGGAGCAAGAACAACTAAGTCCACTTCATTGAAACATGTAAATTTTTCATGATGCTTAATTTTTTCTTTCTTAATAATCTGATATTCAAAGTGGTTTTTTAAGATCTCCACTATAGCGTAAATTGGAGTATCTTCACTATCCCATGATTTCAACTCTATAAATTCATGACGCTTCTGATCGTTCAATATTGCTATATCAATAGATTCCTTACCGCCACCTATTGGGAATTGATTACAACAGTTCTCTTGGTTATTTGAGACGATGATAAATCTTTCGAGAGCTTCTTCGTCTCGACCGGGGATATCTCCACTTTTCACAGTGAATTTTGTGCTCCTTCTGGGATAAAGAAGCTTATCACCCCTCGGTTTCATATCCTCATTTTCGAAGACTTTTTCAAAAGCTCTGCGCAGTTCATTAGGGGTCATGAACAACTTGCCGTTACGGAGAAAGTCAAGCCAATATTTTAAATCACTTAACCGGTAACGACTCTTCTCGGATCTTAATTCATCAATCACTGCGCCGAGAATGCCTTTTTTCTTCATAGTTATGGCCCCTTAGGTACGGTCTGTGATTAGGAGTAGCACTTTTTAATATCATAGACAATCTCATCTTGATTGCCTCTTTTGATTAATAACCCCATGACCATCCGCCCATATTCTTAACCCTATCCGCCGTCGCCAGGTCTGCTTGGAATGGGATCTCCGGCGCAATCAGAAGGGGTAGATCATGGATTCCGCGGAACGGGGTATCCTTCAACTTGAGGTTGTACGCCATGACCATCAGGGTCTCAAGGTTGACTGTGTCCTGACAAAATCATATCTATATTGATCCTGACATTCTGTGAAGCAATGCATATTCGAGAACGTACTGATAATTATATCGGTCTAGCATTCTACTTTCAAAGAAGTGTAGAGCTCTATGAAATCTAGGTCCATGCATCTCCTCTCCATGCATTTCTGGATTGGTATTTCCAAATTCTTTTTTATAGGGTTTATTGATAAGAGAGACCCTTCTATATGTTGCAATGTGAGCTAGTTCGTGGATTACTGTCCATGGCCAATCACCTTTATCTGGATAAATTATAATGTGAGTATGGGCGATACCATAATGATAAGTGATTCCAAATCGTTCTGCTTCACCCATTATATCAATGTTCTCTTGTGATTTAAATACGCCTAGCCAAATATTTAAAATGCCACGAACAGTATTGGGTTTGCCGTAGCTTCCTGTCCACATATTCCATGTCCGTGGAACGACACTACAGGCAAATTTGTAAATCCGTTCTTCATCATCTTTTGTTATGACTGCATACCTTGACTGGCATTCCGTAAAGTATTTTTTCCGTGAACGAAGCAATCTTTTAATCTCATCTCGTGCCATACTGGTATTCCTCGTGAATGAATTCTATATTCTTACTGGCGGAATGTACTATATCTACTATGTGAATTACAATTGCTTCTATTTCCTTCCGGCTAAGATGATAATCATTTCCTCAGCCCCTCTTTTGCTTCTTTAAATGCATTCTTGATTTTTTTATATTTATGTTTCAACTCCGCTGCTTTGTAACCGTGTTCTTTTGCAGCGTAATTTACAGCATCTTTGTATGATATGGTATGCACATCGCGAACACAATTTTCAATCATACGGTATATGCTTTCGGCTGTTACTGGAGGGGACTCTTTAACGATATGTAGCTCTCTTAATATCAAGTTGCTCAACTCGTCACGCCCAATATCTTTCGCTCGTTGGGACATACGATACAATTTATCTTGCCAGGCTATGCCATGAGACGGACAGCGCACATGGCAGATCTCATGAATTAACAGCAAATCAAGATCATTCTCATTGGCGAAGCGGTGGACAAGGATCTCTTTGGTCTTTTCGTTACATCTGCCAGCAAACGATGCATTAGGAATGTACCTCACCTTCCATTGCTTCTTTAAATCCCACCTTGGGAAGAAGTGCTGCCTAACATACTGAAAGCGCTTCGCTATATATCCGTGCTCCATTACTTTGATCTTACCATCAATTCAAGCATTTACCGCGCAGATTGTTAATCTGCTACTCCCATGCCAATTATAGATCGACAGAGCAAGCATTGATCCCTATGACCCTCTTGATACTGTCCTTCCACCTGACCTTCGGCTCGTCCTTATACCTGCCATAAAGATCCCAGATGAACTGGTCTGAAAGCGACTGCATCAAACTGTCTGCCCTTGCCATCGTCTCTTCATCGTCATGGCCATTCATGGACAAACGGCTCTTCAGCATATTCGGCTTCCCGATCCAGACTGTCTCCATGACGTAGGGCAAGACCTGCTCGACCACATCCTGTATGTTATCGTCCAGCATCGGTTCACAGGACACGCTTGTCTGGTATCCCTTCCAGTGAGCATATTTCAGGGATGCCAGTCGCTCTTTGAAATCAGGTGCCCCAGGTTCCCAAAATATCAGGGTTTCGGAATTGCTGGACCCGATCGTGAAGCGGAAAATGAAGTTGCTCTTGAACATCGGCAAGACTTCACATAGTGCCTGGATGCACTCGAAGTGGGGTTTGGTCACAATGACCCCTTCATTGCCTGGCGACAGCAAGTTGGTCAGTATCTGTACGCATGCTGATAAATTGGTCGGGGTGATGTCGTGCGTCGTAGGGAACATGAATCGCTTCCCGTCCTTTCGTTTCAAGAATCTCTTTGACAGCTGGTCCGTCCTGATTTCCTCGTCTTTCCAGTTATGCGGGGTCTTTCTTTCAAACCGGATGGCCATGGTTTTAGCGTAACAGTATTTGCAGTCGTGACTGCATCCGGTGACGCAGTTGATGCTGTAATCCGACCATTCCTTGGTTCCGAACTTGGGTTTATCTTTCGCTGAAATTGAAATAGACGTATCAGTTGCGCATGTATTCGTAATCATCATGATTCTCCTTTTTAGAATAATTGATGAAAGACCACCCCAGCAGATGATGACCACATGGTGGTCTTTCCTGTTGCAGCATGGGAGACTGCTTTCTATTTACAGTTGCATTTGTTATTGGTCCGGTCTAGTATCTCCTGAATCGCTTCCCTGATGACCTCGGACATGCTGATCTCTTGCTTCTCAGCGATCTCGTAGATCTGCTTGAACATCTCGTCGGACAGGGTCACGGATACTGGTCTGACAAAGATTTTCTTTTTCAAGGTGACCACCTCCCTTCTTTTGTCACATATATTACTCTCGGCGGTTCCGGATCTTCTTCTGTTACCTTCAAGTAATGTAAATATTCCCAGTCACAAGAATAATTTCCGTATTTTAGTCTTAACATTTCATGAGCGACATGCGGATGCATTCCTTGCAACCTGCAGAATCCATAAAAATGCTTGAGACTATCACAGCAGTCGCAAGAGCGATTAAAACTACACGCCTTGGGATATTCATCCACTTGTTTTTCTGGCAATTTATCTTTTAAGTACTTATGGAGTTCAATGAGAAATGACCTTCTGAAATCACCATCTTCCGCTAACAAGGTTGCTTCATTAATGCTGATTATTGTATTCATGTGATGCATTCTCCTAAAATGTATTGTTCATTGATGACCAGGATTAGCTTTTACTAAGTCACCTCCTTCCTGATTGGGATATGATCCTGATCTTTATTATTTGTTACCGTGTCCGGAAAAAACTTCTCGCTTGAAAAAGCAGGTAAAATAATCGGTGGGAGTAACTGTGAGGGGATGAAGCAACTGTTTCTTGAATCGTAATATTGAGCTTATTTCTCAGACCAGTTATCGGTTATCCTGACGTCCACTACTATGGGTATGCTCTTTAAATATTTAGAACCTGCTTGCTCCATGACGCATGTGAGGATCGTCGCTGCCCTTTCTGCGCTGCTTTCCGGCACCTCTAGGATGATTTCATCGTGAACGCATCCAACGATCTTGCAGTCGGTGTCCTCGATTTCCTTTATGAGAATGACAAGTGCTTCCTTGATGATATCCGCACCTGTTCCCTGAATAGGTGAATTGAGGAGTTCCGTTACTTTGGGCTTATTGATCCAGCTTCTTCGTCTGCTCAGGATCGTCCTCGTCTCATTGATGCTATCCTGCTTAATCCTCTGTTGCCAGTCATTGACCCCCTTGTAGAAGTCAAAGTAGCGTTGTATGAATCTGTACGCTTGCTCCAATGACATGGTGACTCCATAGTTATCGTATGCATAATTTCTCAAACCCTTTGCTCCCATGCCATAGATCAATCCGAAATTGACTGCCTTTGCTGCCTGACGTTCTTTTGCTGTGACCTGCTCGAGGGGGATTCCTGTTATGACAGATGCGGTTAATTTATGGAGATCATCCCTCTTCCTAAAGGCAGCCAGCATTCTCTCGTCTTGGGTAATCTCGGCTAAGACGCGGAGTTCGATCTGGGAGTAGTCCGCTATGACCAGCTTATGACCTGGAGAAGCAATGAAGCATGCCCTGAAACTCCCTTTGGGTGTTGATTGGAAATTAGGTTTGGAACAGGAGAATCGTCCGGTAGGTGCTCCGATCTGCTCGTATCGGGGATAAACTCTTCCTGTCTCGGGGTTCATGTGGCCAAGCAGTTTATCAATAGTGGAAATCACACGGGTTATCTTTCTGTGTTCATAGAGGGATTTGAAACAGGAATGGTCGTCGATATGCTCAAGGAGGGTTTCGTCCTTGATGCTTGTGACTGTAATCCCCTTTTTGCCGAGAGTATCAATGACCTGTTGGCGGCTGTTTAGGTTGATCTCTCCCAGTTCGATATGAAGGTCATTTTCGAGATCCTCTTTTCTCTGCGTCAATTTCGTTCTGCCATCTTCCAGTCTTTTCCCATCCAGGAGAAAACCATTCTTCTCCATCTCTGCGGTTGCCCTGATGCAGTCAAATTCGAGTCTGGCGGTTGCTGTCAGTTGGGAGTCATCAAGCTCTTTAGAGAGAGATGCCTTCAATCTGTGCAATAGTTCTACTTCATGTATAGAACCGCTGTCCGAGGTTATGTCGGCGGTCATATATCTCTTGAATAGACTCTGAAGGGAGTGATCCGTATCCTCGATGCCAGCAGTAAGAACCTGGTCTGCGAGCTTTACATCAAAAAGGGGTCCCTGAATTCTTATCCCAAATATGGAGAGAGCGGTGATTATTGATTTTGCATCGTAGAGAACCTTTTCCGAGGGGGTCTCCAGGATCTGCTTCAGCGTTTCCCGCTGCTCTTGTAGGGCAGATGCATCAAGATAGACTACTGGGTGATTTGGGGCAGATAAGAATATGCGCTGTATTTCACCGTGCCCTTTCCAGATCGCAAGAATCCCTATTTGATTTGAACCAGCGATCTCTTGGGCATGCTCCTGTGTTAGGACCGGTAATGCAATCCTTTCATCTTCTACCTCGGCTTGTACAAGTTGCTCCCTATCCCTGATACCTGCGAGGATCCATTTTCTGAGATTGAGTCCATTGAGATATGCTTCTGTCGGGTCTTTCCCTTTGATGACGGGCCACCTGGTTGCCTGAGGGAAGTGCTCCATCCAAAATTTCCAAGAAGAATATGCCCCTGCTTTATCTGAATCCAATGAGATGAGGATCTTGTCTGCTCCTGTCATCCGCTCATAGAGCATGCTGTCTGGTTTGATCTCTGATGAACCAAGGGCGATGATAGTGGCCAGATCCCCTGCTTCCTGATGGAGTAGGATGCAATCGAGTTCGCTTTCGACAAGGATGAAGCGATTACTGTTGCTGAGAATCACGGGAGTCATAGAAGAACCAGGTACGATGTAGTATTTTCCAACATCATCGGAAGTGTTGTACCTCCTAATCCTCATTCTATAGAGTTGACCATCCCTGAAACAGGGAATCACAAGACCAGCTGGCAGCCAGAGTTTTGTGTTCTTGCCTTGCTCATTGAGTGATTCAGGCAGACCCCATGATTCTCGATCTGCATAGTAATCCTGGGAAATCCATCCCAACCCTGCCTGCTTGACTGTCTCTTCGGTCAATCCCCGTTCTTTGAACAACAACTCCCTGATCTTGACGTAGACCCCATCCCAGAGGATGCCCTGTGACCAGTGGAGAAATGCTGCTGCTTGTTGTTGCCATAGCTTGGTTGGGGGTTCTTGAGGTGGTTGGGGTTCCCATCGGTGCCCAGTGTAATTCCTTGCTCGGTGAGAGGGATTGATACCGAGAGATTTATAGGCATCGGAGTAGGACATGTTCCGGATATGAACCAGATAATGGACAGCGGTACCTCCCTTGCTGCACTGCCTGCACCACCAGCTCTCTCCTTCAGGATGGTTGGGCCAATAAATGAAGCGGTCCTTCCCGCCGCACTTGGGGCAAGGGGATTTATATTCCCCTCCGTGGGTAGATGCTTTACGTTTTGGATAAATGTTGTCTTCTTTCAGCAGATCCAGCAGACTCATGCGCTGTTTTTCCTCGTTGTGTATGGTCGTGTAGGGTTGTGTAGGGTGCTGTGTAGGTTCGACTTGGGACGATGCGACCATAACCAGTTAAATTTATTCATATTGCTGATATTATTATATATTTGTGTATGGTGTGTATGGTTATATTAATAATAAAAGTCATGACATATTGGTATATTCCCTATAGGGAAATATATAGAGAACGGGTCTGACCCTACACACCCTACACAAAATTCTATTCGACATAACCGGAAACCCTCGTGTCATCCTCGGCAAATGCAGTGAGATAGATTCCCTCGTAGTAGTTGCCTGAGGAATCCGCTTTCTTCTGGAAGAGCTCCTTCATCCTCTCCCCGAATTTCTTTCCACCGACTGGTTTATACCCGAACATCTCGCACCATCTTCTGTAAGCACTGTAAAGAACCGCTGCTCGTACTTTCTCCTCGGAGTCAGGTGCAGTGCATTCAGAGACGAAAAGACCCAGAATATCCTCATCCTGCTGGTACTCCGCAGTTGCCTGTTTGATGCCGGGAGGGGGATTCAGCCCCTGCTTCTGCCATTCAAGGCATCCCCTGACCAACCAGGCAAGGATGCCCGATGCTTCCTGCTTCAATTTCTCGGGCAAAGAGGGGTCACGTCTTCGCTCAAATGACTTCTGTGGTTCGTCCACGAATGAGAGTTCAAAGGGAATGAG